>Ga0181524_10000332_pt1 | contig 57285 bp, 51 predicted proteins | sample PEATcosm2014_Bin_34_FD_119761 | JGI IMG/M metagenome (GOLD analysis project Ga0181524, IMG submission 119761) | Peatland microbial communities from MTU Mesocosm Facility, Houghton, MI, USA - PEATcosm2014_Bin05_60_metaG | ecosystem: Environmental > Terrestrial > Soil > Wetlands > Peat | place... | reverse complement strand
GGGCCTCGCGCCCGTAAAGGTCAACGTGGTCGTGATGGCCGGGGTCAACGACGACGAAGTCGTCGATTTTGCCGCCTTGGCCCGCGACACCGGCCGCGTCGTGCGGTTCATCGAGTTCATGCCCCTGGACGCCGACGAGATATGGGAACGCGCGAAGGTCGTGCCCGGCGAACAGATCCTGGCGCGCATCAACGCGGTCTGGCCTCTCGAGCCTGCAAGTGAACGGGCCGACGACGCGGCCCCGGCGGATCGCTACCGGTTCGTCGACGGCTGCGGCGAGATCGGTGTCATCACGAGCGTGACCCGGGCGTTTTGTGGCTCGTGCAACCGCCTCCGGCTCACTGCGGACGGGGCCATCCGCAACTGCTTGTTCGCCAACGAGGAGCACCCGGTACGGGACCTCCTGCGCTCGGGCGGCAGCGACGCCGATATCGCCCTGCTGCTTCGCCAAGCGGTATGGGCCAAGCGCGCCGGGCACGGCATCAACGACCCTTCCTTCCTGCGCCCCGCCCGGTCGATGTCGATGATCGGCGGCTGAAAGCGTCGCGCGTGGTCGTTTCGGTGCGACTCGCCGGTGTCCCGCGACGGTGCAGGGATTTCGGGCCGCTGTCAGATGCGGAACGGGGAGAGCGATTCGCTCGCGGCTGACACGTAGATCTCGACTCGCCGTTGCTCGAGGGCTGAACGCACGACTTTTCTCAGGCTGGAGACAAGTGCCTGAGCCTGGCGAGGACCGGAAAGTATGGCCCCCTGCACGTGGACCGCTGGGTGCGCCGCCGCGAGTCCTTGCACCAACGTGCCGGTGAAGTCCAACCTCACGGTCGAGCTCATCCCGGTTGGGGCTGGAAATGCGTCACCGTTGGCGCTCACCCGGACAACCAACAGGTCCTCGTCGAGTGGAGGTGCGCAGGTCCATGACCAGTGCCCGATAGCCGGGACCGCTGGCGTCGGCGTGGGCCTGACGATGCGGTCCACGACGTCATGGAGCCCGTCCGCAAGGGCGGCTGCATCGTCGATCTTGAGCACCGCGATCTCCTGTCGCCGTGGCACTTGATCATCCACTTCCGCCTCCTGGACGCCGACACCACTCATCACGATCCGCGCAAAAGCCGTCTTCTCGCCGCCAATATCGGCTTTGCCGCCTTGGACCGAGAGAGCCTTGACGATGATGTCGTCGCGCGAGCGGGGGACGACCGGGGGCGACTCCACAACTGCGCTTGTGGCTTGAGGTTGGAGAGATCTCACCATCACCGTTCCCCCTGCTCGAAGGCCCTGGGTCACCTGTAGCACGAGCGGGGACGGGTTCGCTGTTGGCGCCGCCCGGCTCAAACAACCACACGCAGGCTGTCTTCGACGCTCCCCCCGCGCAGGCCAAGACACTGGCATGAGAACACAGCACACGTCAAGGGCGCGCCAAGAGTCAGAGCCCCCCGTAAGGGCGATCATCGAGCACTCATGCAGGTTGCGGCAGTCCGACGAGCCGCGATCCAGGGTCGACTCCTGTCAGGAAAGACGCGTCAGGCAACTGCCTTCGCCGCTCATATGGGCTCCCACTCCCTCAGCAGTGTCGAGCCCGGCGTGGTCGCCTCAGCCGCTAGGGCCGAAACGTTCGACGCGAATGCGCTCGTCGGGGAAGCCGAGGCGGGCAAGAAGGCTCGTCACATGGTCGGCGAAGCCCGAGGACCCGCAGACGTACGCAATGGCGTCTGGAAGAAGCGCTCGGCGGAGGTCGTCTTCCCCGAGTCGGCCGGGTGGCCGGTCGCACGCCGGCGGCGCCTCACGTGTGAACACCACCGTCGCCTCCCTCCCCGGGAGCTCGTTTGCGTAGTAGAGCTCACAGGGGCTGCGGACCGAGACCACGAGATGGACGAGCTCGGAACGTCCCGATCGCCTGGCCAGGCGCAGCATCGACATGAGGGGCACGAGGCCCGATCCGCCGGCCACGAGCAAGGCCGGTGTGTCGCCACGCCACACGAACCAGCCCCCGATCGGGCCACGCACCTCGAGTTCGTCACCGGGAACGACGACCTCGTGCAGGTATGAGGACACCTCGCCGTGCTCCAGTCGCTCGACGGTGATCTCGATCTCACCGGAGTCATCCGGTGGCGACGCAATCGAATACGAGCGCGAGGCCGTGTAACCGTCCTCGGCTGTGAGACGCACCACGTAATGCTGGCCGGCGAGGTGACGCGAGGGCGTGGAGAGGCGGAGGCGAAAGGTCTTCGCGCGCTGGGTCTCCTTGCTGACTTCTTCGACCGTCGCAACCTGCCATGGGCCGGGCGTCGGCAGGTCCACCTCAGTCGCCCTGATAGCGCTGTTCGAGCCAGGGGTCACCCCGGTCGTGATAGCCGTTGACCTCCCAGAACCCCGGCTCATCGTGGTCCAAGAGCCGCAGCCCGGCCACCCATTTCGCGCTCTTCCAGAAGTACAGGTGTGGCACGAGCAGCCGGGCCGGACCGCCGTGGGCGACCTCGAGCGGGCGCCCGTCGTATTCCCAGACCACCCATGCCTTGTTGCCGGTGATGTCACCAAGCGGCAGGTTCGTCGTATAGCCCGTGTGCGAGTAGGCCACGACATGGCTGGCTGACGGAAGTGGCACCGCCACGGCCAAAAGGGTGTCGACCGAGACGCCACCGAAGCTCACGCCGAGCTTCGACCACGTCGTCACGCAATGGATGTCGCCCTCGTAGGTCGCAGGCTCCAAGGCCTGGATCTCGTCCCAGGTCCACGTCAGCGGGTTCCGGACCAGCCCCTCGATCGCGAATGTCCACTCCGCGGTCGCTAGGTCCGGCGTCGCTTCCGCGCTGAGAACCGGCCAGTCCGAACCGATGTCGTACTGGCCCGGTGGCAGCTTCGGATCGCGTCCTGCACCCCCGCGGCCTTTGAACTCGCGTGTGAACTTCACGACGGCCTGCCGTGGCGTTGAAAGATGGTCTCCCCTTTGTCATCGATCGACCTGTTCGCAGTGTGCCGCAGGACCTCGTCGGGCTCAAGTGCCTTTTCTGGAAGCATCATCGCTCCTAACCGCCTGCCGGCTTTGGCGCGGGTGCCACGAGCACCGGCACGTCGTGCCGGCGCCGCAGGCCGTGGATTGTCCGCGTGGCTGCATGAACGGGAGGACCGATGGCACAGAGACCTCCGGGTCTGCCGAGGCGCGTGGGTGCTTTCGGCACAGTCGTCGAAGAACGGACCCTCAAGACCATTCAGGACTTCAATGACCCGCGTCAGGAATGGCGCCGGCTCTTCTCAGAGGTACTGGGCATCTTCTTCCTCGTGCTCGTCGCCGCCGGCGGCGGGATGACGGGGCGGGCGTTGCCCGACACCATCAGCCGAGGCGACGCAGTCGTCGCGCCCCCCATGGTGCTCGCGATCATCCTTTTTCATGGGCAAGGTCTCCGGCGCCCGTCTCAATCCGGCCGTGAGCATCGCCTTTGCGCTCCGGGGTGATTTCCCCTGGCGACGGGTGCCCGAATACATAGTGACCCAAATGGGCGGTGCGGCCCTGACGGTCTGGTTCCTCCAGGCCGTCATCCACGTTTCGGCCCTGCACGGCTCGAACCACCCGGCGGCGAATCACTCCGGGGTACACGCGTTCTTGTTGGAGGCCGTACTCACCCTCGGGCTCGTGAGCGTGATCTTGGGCACGGCATCGGGAGCCCGGAATGTGGGCCTTTTCGGGGCCTTCGGCGTGGGTGGCTATATCGCCCTGGCCGGCCTGTGGGCAAGCCCGATCTCAGGGGCATCGATGAACCCGGCCCGAACCCTCGGTCCCGACGTCTTGAGCGCCCACTACGGCCATTGCTGGGTGTAGCTCGCAGGTCCGTTGGCAAGTGCGATCTTGGCGGTCGCAGTTGCCTACGTGCTGAGGGGACCCGGCGGGGGCGTCTCCGGTTCGACGGCTGTCCAAGGCGCCCTGTTCACAGATGTCCGGCGTCCAGATGCGGCCGGGCACGACTCGTTCTCGTCAGATCAGCCGACGGGCGGCTGAGGTCCCAGGTAGACGAACTCATCGAGCACGACGTCGTCCCCGTATCGGGATGTGACCTGACCGGCGCGCGTCCAGCGGCCCTTTTCGTTCAGGGCGATGGCCGCGTGCTGGTACGTCACTACGTCGAGGATCGGCCACAGTCCGCGGGAGTGTGCTTCCTCGCACGCGACCTCGAGTAGAGCTCGAGCGACACCCTGGCGTCTGCGCGCGGGGGACACGAGCAGGCGGGCAACGACACCGAGGCGATCGGGCGGCACTCGGAGGGCCTCGACGGCCATTGCGAGAACAGCCGCCGAGCTGCTCGAACGAAGGGCCACGTGACCGATGACCTCGCCGTCCAGCTCAGCCACCCACGCCGCCAACGCATCGGGCACCACAATGAACCTGTGGAGATCGTCCGGGAGAAACATCGGATACCGGTCGAGCTCGTGGGTCATCCGCGCCAGTCGCACACAAGCGTCGAGATCCGCGTCGACTCTCTCTCGCGTCAGCATCGAGAAACGATCGCACAGATCAGGCCGGCGTCTGCGGACAACTACGAGGTGGTCAGACCAGGCTTTAGCATCAGAGCCCATGCGCTGGGAGAGGTGGCTGGGCGCCCTTCGCGAACGCAACTTCCGCCTTTACTTCCTCGGCCAGTTGACGTCCGCGATCGGCACCGGCATGACGCCTGTGGCGCTGTCGTTCGCTGTGCTGGCGCTACGCCATGGGTCTGCATCCGACGTCGGCGCTGTGCTGACGGCCCAGACCATTCCCCTCGTGGTCCTCCTGCTCGTCGGTGGCGTCGCGGCCGACAGGTTCGGCCGGCGACGCCTGATGCTCAGTGCCGACGTCCTGCGCGCCTCGGCGGAAACCGCTCTCGGCGCCTGGATCGTCTTCGGCCACCCACCTTTTTGGGGCTTCCTCCTCCTTCCGGCGCTTGTCGGAACAGGCACGGCCTTTTTCATGCCGGCGCTCACCGGGCTCATTCCCCAGATCGTCTCAAGCGAGCGGCTGACCCAAGCCAACGCGCTGAACGGACTGACGTTCTCGATCGGCGCGATCATCGGGCCGTCGGTCGCTGGTGTCATCGTCGCGACCGCCAGTCCCGGTTGGGCGATCTTCGCAGACGCGCTCTCGTACGCCTTGAGCGTCTGCTCGCTCGCAGCTCTTCGCCTCGGGCCGGTCACAGAGGCGACGCCGGACTCCTTCTATTCCCAGCTCCGGCGCGGGTGGCGCGAGTTCTGGGCGCGAACCTGGCTTTGGGCGATCGTGGCGGCGTTTTCGGTCGCCAACATGGCCATGATGGCGCCATACCTCGTCCTCGGCGCCGTGATCTCCAAGGAGTCGCTCGGCGGCGCGACCGCCTGGGGGACGATCCTCGGTGCTGAAGGCGCCGGCGCTGTGATCGGTGGTGTCGCGATGCTGCGTCTGCGCTTCAGCCGACCGCTTGTCGCCGCGGCACTCTCGTTGCTCGTCTGGCCCTATCCCCTTCTCTCGCTTGCCTACCGCGCGCCGGTGCCCGTCATCGTGATCGGCTCGTTCTTAGGTGGGGCAGCCTTCGCGATCTTCGACACACAGTGGCAAACGACGATGCAACGGGAGATCCCCACAGAGGTGCTGTCTCGTGTGAGCGCCTACGACTGGTTCGGCTCGCTCGTCCTGCTGCCGCTCGGCTATGCGATCGTCGGGCCCGTCGCGTCAGTTCTCGGGATCCACGCGGTCTTCATCATCGGGAGCGCCTACTTGCTCATGGCGGTGGCGCTCATCCTCCTCATCCCGTCGGTGCGACAGATGCGCGCGAGCACCGGCGGGACCTAGGGCCTCGAACTTCGGACCGGACCTCGCCGGACCTCGCCTGACCTCGCCGGCGACGTTGTCGGACACGGCGCCGCGTGAGGTCACCCGCTTGGCCGAGCCTCACAGGGTTCTCACAGACGCGGCGGCTTTACTGGTGCAACAAGTCACGCCACGATGGAGTCTCATATGGTGTTCCGCTACGGCTACGGGTTTCACCAGGGCCCGGGTGTCTTCGGTTGGCTCTTCCTCGCACTGGTGATCGCAGCGCTGGCACTCGGTGTCGTCGCCCTGGTCCGGATGTGGAGGTTCCCGGGCTCGCGCTCTCAGAACAGATCGTGGCCCGCCTCCGACCCGCGACTCGACCCGGCGCTAACCGAGCTGCGCATCCGGTACGCGCGCGGCGAGCTCAGCTGGGAGGAGTACGCGCAACGGGCAGCGAACCTGGGTTTCTCGGTCAAGCCCGGTTACAGGCCGTTCATAGACCCGAACCAGCCGCCCCCGGCCCCGTAGCAGACCGCAGCCACCACGACTCACTTCCCGGGACAGTCGAGGAACTGCCCGGCCATGCCCTGGTCGTCAACGCATCGAAGTCGAACGGCGCTGCTCCGCCACAGCGATCGTGCCCTGCCCAACGTGCGTCCCGATGACAGGACCGAGCCAACCGACACTGATGCGTTCCCTCGGGAACGAGGCTGCGAGAAGCTCGACGAACGAGTCGACGTCGGAGGCGGCGGCGTGCACGACGACGAGGCGCTCGAGATCTCCCGCCTCGCGCGCCTTCGAGACGAGGTACTCAAAGGAGCGAGAACGGGTCCGAGGGCGGGACTCGAGCTCGAGGGCGCCGTCTCGGATCTCGAGAACCGGCTTTATGTCGAGAAGACCGCCGAGCAGTGCCTGGGCCGATCCGAGGCGTCCGCCCTTTCGCAGGTTGTCCAGGGAGTCGATTGCACCGTAGAGCCGCACCCGATCACGGCTCGCCATCGCCGCTGCCGCGACGGCCTCGAGGTCCCCGCCCGCTTCGGCGGCTGTGACGGCATCGAGCACGACGAGCCCCTCGGCCATCGTCGCCAACAGCGAGTCGACGACACGAACCCGGGTCCGATCGGCCACGCCGTCGGCCCCGATGACGGCAGCCTGGTAGGTCGCGGACAGCTTCGACGACAGCGTCACGCACACGATCCCTTCAGCGCCGTCGTCTGCCAGGGCAGAGAACGTCTCCTTGAAAGCCCCAGGCGATGGTGCCGAGGTCTCGGGCAACTCCACGATTTCGGCAGATCTATTCCAGAACTCCTGGGGCGACCAAGTCGAGGTGACATCCGGTCCGAAGTCGCCGAGCCGGACGTCGAGGTGCACAACGCTCACCCCGTGGTCGGCGGCCACTGCTTTGTCGAGGTCGGCAGCGCTGTCGGTGACGACCCGGATCCGAGTCACAGGGCTCCCCCCTTGAGGCGGGACGCCGCCTCCGCCCACACCTCGAGGCCGATCGGTAGCTGGCACTTCTTCCGTCATTCCTCAAGCTCCATTCCGAGCACCCGACGCGATACGTTCTTAAGCGGAGGTGGTACTCCACTTGCATTGGAAGGCTAACACGGAACTGGAGGCTGTCCTCCGCTTACCGGTAGGCTGAAGCCGTGATCAAAACGTCGAACCGTGGCCGTTCGCACGCAAGCACGGAGCCGGCCACGGGAGCCGAGGCTGAGGACCAGCCGACCTTGCGGGCCGACGCCGAACGAAATCGGGAACGGATCGTCACCGCAGCCCAAGAGGTGTTCGCCGAGTGGGGCCTGAACGCGGCCCTCGAGAAGATCGCCCGGCGAGCCGGTGTGGGCATCGCCACGCTCTACCGGCGCTTCCCCTCCAGGGCCAACCTCATCGCGGCCAGCTTCGAGCGAAAGATGGCCGACTACGCCGCCGCAGCCGAGCACGCGCTGGACAACCCGGACCCGTGGACAGGCTTCTGCTGGCTCATCAACAAGATCTGTGCGATGCAGGCCGCCGACGCCGGGCTGAAGGACCTGATCGCCATGAGGGTCCCTGTCTCCTCCGCGGTCGACGAACTCCGGAATCGAGCCCTGCAGAACCTGGAGCACCTCATCCAGCGGGCACAACGGCAAGGCACACTGCGCTCCGACTTCGTCTCCGCCGACGTTCCCATGCTGCTGTTCGCCAACGCCGGAATTGTGACTGCAACTCGCGACGAGGCGCCCGACACCTGGCGGCGGTTCACCGCCTACATGATCGACGCCTTTCGCGCCGACTCGTCAAAGCCGCCCGGAGGATCTACGCCGTCACGCGAACAACTCCAGGCTCGGGTGCGAGGCCCGCGACGGGCAACGCAGCCGGCCTAGCCGGCACGAGGAGCGCCGCGACAGCTGGCGCGAGCGCGGCCGGGCCGAGCGTGCCACCGGTCTGGCGCGAAGTGTTGACGAGACACGAGGCGAACAGGCCGGCGGCAAGCCTGAGGGCGACTCGGGCTCGGCTCTCTTACAGGAGCGACCGTCCAGCAACGATGCTCACGATCCCGACGGGGATGTCGATGAAGAGGATCCAGCGCCACGACAGCTCCTCGGTGGGAATCCCACCGGGGAGGAGGAAACATGCGAACCTCAGTGTGTACTGCAACCAGGCTCGCCGAAGCTTTGACGAGCGCCAAGGGCAGGCATCGGCTGCTCGAGTGACCGCGGCCCTCGTGATCTCGTCGCTCCGGAACGAAGAACCCCGGTGATCAGATCTCGCTACCGTGGGCAGATGGTCGTGACTGGACGGTCAAGGAGATGAAGGGCGCTCGCGAGCACAACTGGACGATCGGGATCCTCGCTGGCGTCATCGCGTCGGCCGCTCTCGTGGGCGGCTCGGAGTTCGGCAACGTCCACGCCTGGGCGCTTCACCCAAAGCTCGTCGCGTGGATCAGCGCAGCCGTGCTTCTCGCCTCGGGCGTCGTCGCGACTCGGCGAATCGCCGCCGGCCTTGGCCACCTCGTCACACTGCGATCGATCGCGACCGCCGGGGCCGCGGTGCGGCTGCTCGCAACCGGCATCGGCTATGTCGTTGTCGTCTTCGCCGTGTTCGCGGTGCTCGAAGTGTCTATCGATCATCTTCTCGTGGGCGCAGGACTCGCCGGAGTCGTGCTTGGCATTGCGGCACAGCAAAGCCTTGGAAACGTCTTTGCCGCGCTCGTGCTCCTCCTCGCGAGGCCTTTCAAGATCGGCGACCACGTACGGGTTCGCTCAGGAGCGCTCGGCGGGATATTCGACGCCTGGGTACTCGAGGTCAGCCTGACCTACGTGACGGTGCTCACCGACGATGGAGAGCTCAAGATACCCAACTCGGCCATGCTCGCCGCTGGCGTCGGCCAACTCCCGGACGCCGCGAGGGACCCGGTCACGCCGAGGACCGACATCAGCCAACCACCGGACGTCGAAAGGCCAGGTCCTGAACGCCAAGTGCCGTAGGCTCTTGCTTGGCAGGAGGCGGCGCGGCCTCTTCAGGGCTGAACAACTGAATCGTGGTGGAGCGAGATGACCTTCGGCCGATCTGTGGAGCTGGACGGCTTGCCGGAGGAGTTCTCGGCGGCGCAGCTCCTCGCAGCCGTCGTTGACTCGAGTGAAGACGCGATCGCCGCGGTCCGCCTCGACGGCACGATCGTGAGCTGGAACCCCGCAGCCGAACGCCTGTGGGGCTGGACGGCGGCCGAGACCATCGGCCAGCACATCAAGATGATCCTGCCCGAGGCCCGGAGGGATGAGTTCTCGACGATCACGGCCCGACTCGCCCGGGGTGAGCGTATCGACCGCCTCGAGACGGCGCGGGCTCACAAGGATGGCTCCGAGGTGCACGTGTCGCTGACGATGTCACCGATTCGCTCCTCCGATGGGCTCGTCGTCGGGTCTTTGAGCGTCGTTCACGACATCACGAGTCGGCGACGCTCGGAGGAGATTCAAGGACTGCTCGCCTCGATCGTGGAGAGCGCTGAGGACGCCATCGTGAGCATCGACCTTGACGGGTGCGTGACGAGCTGGAACCGAGGCGCCGAACGCCTCTACGGCTACAGCGCCGCCGAGATGGTTGGTCGCCCCTATCGCGAGATCCTCAATCCAGAAGCTCTCGAGGACCACGGGTGGGTGTTCGCCAAGGGGGTGGCTGGGGAGCGTTTGAGCCGCCACGAGACGGTGCGCACAAGGCGCGACGGCACGAATGTCGAAGTATCGATGAGCCTGTCGCCGATCCTCGCCCCGGACGGCTCGATCGTCGGGGAGGCGGGGATCCTGCACGACATCACAGAGCGCAGGCAGCGCGAACGCGAGCTCGTGCAGAGCCGGACACTGCTCGAACAAGCCCAGCGCGTCGGGCAGATCGGTGGGTGGACCTGCGGGATCGCCCCGAACGCACCACTCCTCTGCACGAGAGAGACGTTCCGGATCCTCGGAACCGTCGAGCGTCCCGACCTGACGATGGCGGACTACTTCGAACGTGTCCACCCTGACGATCTCGAGCGCGTGCGAACGGCAATGCTCTCAGCGATCGCCCAAGAGGGCCACTACGAGCTCGAGCACCGGATCGTGCGCCCGGACGGCACGCAACGTTGGGTTGTCGGAGCGGCGGACGTCCTCGCCGACGCGAGCGGGGTGCCTGTCGAGGCGATCGGCGTCGTGCAGGACATCACGGACCGCCGCGAGGCCGAAATGAAGGCACAGGGCGTCGAGAGCCAGCTCCGCCTGCTCGCCGAGAACTCGCAGGACCTCATATTCCGCTACCGGATCGCCGATCCCGGCTTCGAGTTCGTGAGCCCGGCATCGCTCGCCATCACCGGGTACACCCCGGACGAGTTCTACGCCCAACCCGAGCTCTTCGACCGTCTGATCGATTCCGCCGCTCGTGACCTCTGGCTGGCGCGGCTGCTTTCGGGCCATGACAGGGCGGCGGTTGACATCGAGCTCGTGCGCAAGGACGGCTCCAGAGTCTGGGTCAGCCAGCGCCTCGACGTCGTGCGTGGCGCGGGCGGGGAGATCCTCGGAGTGGATGGCATCACTCGTGACATCAGCGACCGGAAGGCAGCCGAACTGCGCCTCGAGCACGAGGTCCTCCACGATCCCCTCACCGCGCTGCCCAACCGGGTGCTGGCAATGGACCGGATCGAGAACGGGCTGTTACGCGCTGCCCGTGAACATCGGCTGGTTGCGGTGCTCTTCGTGGACCTGGACCGGTTCAAGGTCTTCAACGACACGCGGGGCCACGGTTTTGGCGATTCGGTGCTGATGGCCGTCGCCAACAGACTGGTGGAAGGCTCGCGCGCCGAGGACACCGTGAGCCGTTTCAGCGGCGATGAGTTCGTCGTCGTGTGCGAGAAGCTCCTCGTCGCTGCCGATGCGATCAAGATCGCCGACCACATCCTGAGCTTGTTCACCGCCCCGTTCGATATCGATGGCGAAGATGTGCACGTGACGGCGTCGATCGGGATCGCCACCGGCACGCAAGCCGACAACGCCGACAAGCTGCTGCGCGACGCCGACCTCGCTATGTACCGCGCCAAGGATCGGGGCAGGGCACGCCTGGAGGTGTTCGACGACACTTTGCGGGCCGAGGCCGAACGGCGCTCCGCCGCCGAGGCAGGCCTGCGTCGCGCACTCGACAACCACGAATTCGCGCTCGTCTTCCAGCCCGTGTGGTCGATTGCCGAAAAGCGTTTCGTCGGAGGCGAAGCACTCCTGCGCTGGCACGACCCCGATCGCGGGACGATCGGCCCAGCGGAGTTCATCCCGGTTGCCGAGGAGTGCGGGCTGATCGTCCCGATCGGCGAATGGGTGCTCGAACAGGCATGCACATCACTTGCAGGTCGGAGCCGGCCGGGAACTGGACAGGCAGCCTGCACAATGTCGGTCAACGTCTCCGCCGTGCAACTGCGGTCCCACGAGTTCACTCACGCCCTGGAGAGACTGATTTCGGCGACCGGCATCGAACCGAAGCTGCTCTGCCTGGAGATCACCGAGTCCGTGCTGATGGAAGACGTCGACTATTTCTCCAAGGTGCTCCTTGAGCTGCAAGCCATCGGGATGCGCCTTTCGATCGACGACTTCGGTACCGGGTATTCCTCGCTTGCCTACCTGCGTCGATTCCCGGTCGACGAGCTCAAGATCGACCGGTCATTCATCACCAACCTGGACTCTGACCCCTACGATGCCACCCTCGTGGCAGCCGTGATCGCGATCGGTGACGCGCTCGGTCTCCGGGTCGTCGCCGAGGGCGTCGAGACCACCGAGGAACTCGCGGCACTGCGTGAGCTCGGGTGCCAGTACGCACAGGGGTACTTGTTCGCTCGCCCGTGCGGCTTCGACCAGTACCTCGAGTTCCTCAAGGGCGGCCTCCTGGCTCCTGGTGACTGAATGAACCGCCAGGTCTGCCACCTGCGCGTCCACGGGTTCATGATCTGGCCATCAATGCCTTGAGCCGTCAGCTCAGCTCGAGGTGCTCCGGCGGATTCGCGGCGATTGTCACGATGGCGTCGCAGCTGGGTCACGGCCGGTCGCCGCGAACAACGTCACGCCTTGGCGACCGGTTCGTTTCGACTCGTACATCGCGCTGTCGGCCTGAGCGAGAAAGTCGTCGGCGCCGAGGGCTCCGTCAGTCCACGCGACCCCGACGCTTGTCCGCAGCTCGACTACATCGGGCCCGATGTCGACCGTGGCCGTCGTCGCCGCCGCGACGCGCTCAGCGATCCTGACTGCTTGAGCCGAGCTTTCGACTCGCGGGCAGATCACAAGGAACTCGTCGCCACCGACGCGGCCGACGGCATCGCCTCTTCGCGCGGCACCACGAAGGCGGTCACCGGCCGCGGCCAGAAGGCGGTCACCGGCCGCGTGACCGAACCGGTCGTTCACGGACTTGAATCGATCGAGGTCGACGAAGATGACCGCGCTACCTTCACCGGGCGCTCTTGGGGCAGTGGTCATCTGCTCGACTAGCTCGAGCGACGCTTCTCGGTTCAGACAGGAAGTGAGCTTGTCGACCGACGCCCTCATCTCGAGCTCGCGGTGCAGTTGAGCACGGTCGGTCACATCGCTGAGACATCCGACGGCGCCAGTCACGACACCGGAGGTGTCGCTGAGCGCGCGCAGGCTCAGCGCGCACACCCGCTCGGTGCCGGAAGCCGCTGGCGCATCCGCTCCGGGAAAGCGAAGCCGTACTTCGACGTCATCGACCGGCTCATCGCCAAGTACCGTGGCGAACGCTGACTCGAAAAGCGCTCGGTCCTCTGCAACAACAGACGCCGTCAGAGCTTCCACGGTCCCTGCGGACAGGTCGCCCACGATCGTGTGCATGAGATCGTTGGTGAAGGCGACGTGGCCGGCCAAGTCGATCTCGAACAGGCCAATCGGCAGCGCTTCGGACAACCGGCTCAGCAGTTGCTCGCGAGACAAGAGCCTCGATATCTCCTGCTCGGCGATCCTCTGCTCTGTGACGTCCCGAACCAAGAGGCAGATCCTTTTCGAAGAGCCTTCCGGCCCGGCGATCGGAGCGAGCCTGCCTTGGAACCACCGCAAGCCTGCCGGAACCTCGAGGCAGTACTCCCAGATCTGCGGGCAACCCGTCGCGATGACCTGGCCGATGACTTTGGTCAAACCGAGGCCGATCTCCTCACTCACGGCCTCACTGTGAGTCCGGCCGAGCAGTTCGCTCCGGGGCGCTGCGAGCAGGGCGTCATTGGTGGTCCAGATCCCGAGGTAGGTGCCATTCTCGTCGAGCTCGAACACAAGGTCATCGAGAGAGGAAAGAAGCGCATCAAGGCGGGCCTCTGTTTCCCGCAGAGCCTCAACGGCCCGCCGAGATTCGCTCATGTCGCTTACCACGCCCCGCCAGAACCGAGAAGCGCCATTGCTCCCACACTCGAGCATCGCCTGGTCGTACGCGCACGGCATAAGGCCGTCTGCGGCCACGATGCGCCACCAGGTCGAGCCCGGTCGGGACTGTCTGGCGTAGGTTCCTCGCTCTCGCGGCCGAAGACCGCTGTGCGTCGCCGACTCCAACGAACGCACAGCTTCGCGTTGGCGTCACTTCGCACAGGCGGGTTGTACACCGAATTGACCACTATCTAAGTATCGGCTCTGGGGCCAAGGCGATTGAGCGAGTGTGCTGACGGTCGTGGGAATTGCGGGGATTCCCACATCCGAGGCGCTCGAGAGTGCTAGTCCGCCACAGCTAGAGCGAAGTGCTCGAAGTTGCCGAGGAACCTGTCAATGTCGGAGTCGTCGTGCTGGACCGAGATGAGCCACTGTTCGGTCTTTCCCCAGGGAGGGAGGAACACCCCGCCGTTGTGCTGGAACAGCCAGTGGGCGTGGTTGTACCGGTCGTCGATCTCAAGGAACTCCCGGTAGTCGCGCACCGGCTCGGTCGAGAACGTCACACAACCCTTCGCCCCGACAGACACCACATGGGCGGGTAGGCCGGCTCGGGCGATCGCAGCCGTGAGTGCTTGGTCGGTCCGCTCCCGGAGGGCGCCGATCTTCTCGTAGGCCTCTTCGGTGGCGACCTGTTCCAGCATGGCCCGGCCCACAGCGACCGACAGCGCGTTGCCGTTGAATGTCCCGACCATGTTGTAGACGCCGTTGGCCACGTAGCTCATGACCTCGTGGGTGCCTCCGACGGCACCGAAGACCAGGCCGCCGCCAATCGCCTTCGCCAGGCAGACGATGTCCGGCGTGATCCCGAAATATCCCGTTGCCCCACCGGGACCGACGGTGAGGCCGGTCTTGACCTCGTCGAAGGTGAGCAGTGCCCCGTGCTCGTGGAGCACCTCTTTCAAGCCGGCCAGATAGCCCTCGACCGGCAGGATTATGCCGGCGTTCATCATGATCGGCTCGATTATCATGCCGGCGACCTGGCCAGGGTTCTCCTCGAGCAGGCGCCGGACGCTGTCGACGCTGTTGAACGACGCGATCTTTGTGAGCGAAAGGACGGCCTCGGGGATGCCCGTGCTGGCGGGTGCCCCCACAGGCCGGTCCGCTGGGCCAATCTCGTCGGCCTCGGGTGTGACCGACACCTGCACCGAGTCGTGGTGGCCGTGGTAACAGCCTTCGACCTTGATGATCAAGTCCCGACCGGTGATCGCCCGCATGAGATGGACGGCGTCCATGGTCGACTCCGTGCCCGAGTTGGTGAAGCGCCACAAGGGCAGGCCGAAGCGTTTGCTCAGATCCTCGGCCACGATGATGGCGTCCTCGGTCGGCTGGGCAAAGTGGGTGCCCCGGACGACCCGGCGGCACACCGCTTCGACGATCGCCGGATGGGCATGTCCGGCGAGGCTCGCGCCGTAGCCGCCGTGCATGTCGACGTATTCGGTGCCGTCAACGTCGTAGACCTTCGAACCGGCACCGTGGCTGATCCAGACCGCCTGGGGGCGTGTTATCTGCCAGCTCGAGGTCACTCCGCCCGCGAGGACGCGCTTGGCACGGCCGCTCAGCTGCCGCGAACGGGGCTGGCGGTCAACGAAGATCCGCTCCTGTTCGGCGACGACGGCTTCCAGCCGTCTGTTCACCTCCTCGCTGGTCGCTCGGGTGGCCTTGGGCACCTGGATTGCCATGGATATCTCTCCGTTCGGGCGACACCGGTGTCCGTCCGGTCCGTCGCCTCTCCGCTCCCTTGCCTGAAGGCTCAGTCAATGAGCTTGGATTACCTGATAGTGGGTAATTCTAGGCCGCCGCGGACACTGACGAGGTGGGCCGCCTCGTCACCTCCGACGCAGGCTGGCGCGACGGCACGCCGACCCGGCGCGGGCCGGTCAGCCAGTCCCGAACCAGTGCTCCCGCAAGGGGAACAAGTAGCGGTCCGTCACCGCGTTCAGCACCCTCCGGGCGTCCCTGAAGTGCTCGGCCATATGGCCTGCGACGGCCAAGGTGGCGGTCACGGGGCTCCCGGCGGCCGTGGCCGAGGCCACCGCCGCCGCGTACCAGCGGGCACCGAGGAGCTCAAGGAGGGCTTGGGCGCCAAGCTCTCCGGCACAGTCGCTTTGCAGGCCCGACACCCGTAGCAGCCGGTCGGTGGCCGCCCCGCTGCCGAGCTTTGGCGGGTGGTCGGGAAACACGCCCAGCAGGAACAGGGCCAGGTCGCCCAGTCGCCGGTAGATCCCCGGGCGCTCGCCGGCTTCGACGACCTCGAGCAGCTCGGCCAGGCGCCGCGGGTCCAGCTCGCTGAAGCGTCGGCGGCGCCACCCGCGGGCGGTGCGGGTCCAGGTGACCCCGCTGGCAACTCTGGTGTAGGACGCCAGCAGCTCGACAAGGAAGTAGCGCCGCGCCGGCTCTGAGAGCAGCGCCCGCAACTCCACCACGTCGAACACCGGGATCCGTAGGCGCGGCGCCCATCTTTCCTCGACGAACGTGACCGTCTCCAGCGCCGCCGCCGTGCGGTGAACGGCAGTGGCGAAGGCCAGGAACGGCGAGACCCCCACTGACACCCGGGCGCGCTCGTCGGGACCGAAGACCACCGCCTCCACCGCTGGTGAGCCGAACGCGACGCTCACCGGGACGTCGCCACCGGCGGCGGTGCGCAACAGTCGCCGGTCTGCGTCGCTCAGGTGCTGGAGGTAAAGAAGTTCGAGATCGGCCATCTCCGACACCGAGACTACCGACGAGGCGGGACCGGCTGGATCGGTTGTCACTGCTGGAGGTACGGTCCTGTCCCTGTGTTGCGACCGGTCTCCTGTCCTCAGGAAGCCAAGGTCTTGCCGCCGCTTGGTTCAGCTGCGCTCGGAATCGGCTGGGCCACGATCGGCGAGTTTCCGGAGGACTCCCGCTGTGGGTGCGCGTAGACCTGGCTCACGTAGTCATCGATCATGCGCGTCGCGCAGTACTTCGGGCCGAGGGTTCGCATGGACGCGCGTACCCGTTGCAGCCAGAGCTTGGGAATCCCACGATCGTCGCGCTCGTGGAACGACGGCTTCACCTCACCCTCGAGCACGGTGTAGAGGGTTGCGGCATCACGCTCGTCCTGTGCGGCTTCATCAGGGTCGACCTCGCCATCGATGCCCCAGCCGTTCGTCCCGTCGAAGCCCTCCATCCACCAGCCGTCGAGGACGCTCACGTTGAGGCAGCCGTTCAGAGCGGCCTTCATGCCGCTCGTGCCGCTCGCCTCGAGCGGGGGGCGTGGCAGGTTGAGCCAGACGTCGCAGCCGGCGATCAGGATGCCGGCGACGCTCAAGTCGTAGTCCTCGATGAAGACCGCCCGATTGTCCACCCCGGGCGAGCGCTTCAGGGCGAACATGCGCTGTGCGATCGCTTTCGCTGCGTCGTCGAGGGGATGAGCCTTGCCTGCAAAGACGAATTGCGCCGGTTGGCCATGATCGAGCAGATTCATGGCCCGGGCCGGATCGTGCAGGATCAAGTTGAGCCGCTTGTAGGTCGCCAGACGGCGGGCGAACCCGATCGTGAGGAATGAAGGGTCGAACGCGTCGGCTCCGGCCTGCACATAGTCGATGTCCTCGCCACGTGCGAGGCGATCGACCACGACCTTCCTCCGTATCATCGTGACCAGATCGCGTCGCTGTTCGCAACGGACCTCCCAGAGCTCCTCGTCCGGGATCGCCTCGACGCCGGCCCAGACCGCCGGGTCGGATGCATGCCGCTCCCAGCCCTCGCCAAAGTGGCGGGTCAGTAACGCCCGCATCGGCGGGGCCATCCAGGTCGGGAGGTGGACGGCGTTGGTGACGTGACCGATCGGCACCTGGTCGGTCGTGCCGAGCGGGAACATCTCGTGCCACATGCCGCGCGCGACTGACTCATGGCGCGCGCTCACTGCGTTCGTCGAGCGGGCCGCATGGATCGCCAGAGGTGTGAGGCCGCTGGCCTCGCCCGCATCGGCTGGGTGCACGCGGCCGAGCTCTACCAGCGCTTCGCGGTCGAAATGCAGATCGTCGGCCAGCGATCCGAGCACCGCGAGGACCTCCTCGCGGGTATAGGTCTCGTTACCAGCCTGCACGGGGGTGTGAGTCGTGAACACGAAGCGCTCGCGGCCGCTCTCGAGCGCGGTCGCCAGGTCATCGATGTTGTGGTTCGAAAGGCCGGCCGCTCGCGACGCGACAGCCAGGCTGGCCAGGGCGGCATGGCCCTCGTTGAGGTGGAACAGGGCGGGTGTGATCGACATCGCGTCGAGTGCACGGACCGCACCCACTCCCAGGAGGGCGTACTGAGCGAGGCGGATCGCGCGGTTGCCCTCGTACAGGCGTGCGCTGACCCAACGCTGCAGGGGGGTGTTCTCCGCGACATCTGCGTCAAGGAGGTAAAGCGGCACGCGGCCGACATCGGTTCGCCACACGTGCGCGGCGAGGAGACCGTCCCAGACAGGGATCCTGACCGTGAGCGGCGAACCGTCCGAGCTACTGACGCGCACCGCGGGCAGCATCTCGGGATCGGCTTCGATCCAGTACTCCTGTTGCCATCCTGTCCGGTCGACGCGCTGGTGCAGGTATCCGCGGCGATAGAGCAGTCCGACGCCGACGAGCGGCAACCCCTGATCGGAAGCCTCCTTCAGCAGGTCACCGGCGAGCACCCCGAGCCCTCCCGAATACACCGGCAGCGACCGGTGCACGCCGAACTCGGCGCACAAGAACGCGACCGGTCCACTACCGAGGTCCGTGCGAAGCGGGCGAGCAAGGTCGGCGTCGAGCACTTTCGCGACCATGTCGACACGGGCGAGGTACTCGTCGTCGGTTGCGGCCTCGAGCAGCGAACGCTCGGAGAGGTCTCGGAGGAAGCGAACGGGATTCTCACCGCTCAGAGAGAAGCGGTGGGCCCCGAACTGCCGGAAGAGCTCTCGGCCGCCCGGTGTCCACGACCAGCGGTAGTTGTATGCGATCCGAGCCAGAGGGTGCAGCGGTTCCGGCAGCCGACGTGCCAGGCGGTCGACGGCTAGGGCCAGGTCGCTCGTGCCGTCGAGGTGGGGATTGCGATCGCCAGGCACGGTCATCGGTGTGTGAACCTAATGGGTCGGCGGGACGAGCTCACATCCGACGAGGGTACTCGGCCACTCGACCGACGCCGCCTTGGCCAGGGAGCTGAGCGCGCCCAGTGCCACGACCGTCTCGCTCGACACCGAAGCGTCGCGCAGCACAGCGAGGGCGGCACCCATCGTGTCGATATCGCGAGCCTGCAGTGGAGCCGCGGCAGCGACGAGCGCTGCAAGCACCGCTGCGTCATCGACCTCTGCTGGACGTGTCCGCAGGCTCGCCGTGAGACAGCAGAGGGCGAGGAGCGGGTCGGTGTCGGCACTTCCGGTCAGGCGGGCGGCGCCGACGCGCGCAATGACGTCGGAGCCGGCTTCAGCCAGGCTCGTGTCGCGCCAACGATCTTCCCCGCTGACACGGCTGCGGGCGACGGCACCCACGGCCCCGGTGCACTCGGCTTGGACCTCGACCACGGCGCGCCGCAGTGTCGGCGCGTGCTCGACTATGACCGCGCCACTTGCCCGGCCGGCGGCCACCTGGACGTCCCGGGGGGTGACAATCCATGCTCCGCGCCGCGCCGAGGAACCAACCTTCCCGGCTACCAGCTCGAGCGCGAACGCCCCGGCGATCGCCGTCGCGTCGACTCGGTGAGGCTTGACCGAGCGAGCCCAGAGATCGCGGCCGGTGAGAGTCGGATCCAGGTTCGATCTCACGCCGTCGAGGCGCTCGAGGAAGCCTCCAGTGACGTCGAGGTCGAGCACCCGCTCGGCGGTATCGAGCACGACGGCCGCGTGCTGCAGTGACAACAGGGTCTCGACTCCGGTGACCTCGGCAAAGAACCACGCGCAGCTCGTGAAGGCCGAAAGAAGGTGGCTCTGCAGTTCGAGCAGCTCGAGCGCGCGCGTCGTTTCGGCATCTGAACAGGGTCGGCCCGCCCGCCGCGACACGAATGCTTCGGGCGCCTCTGTGCCCGCCAGCACGACGCCGTAATCGACAAGCGCGGCGAGGGGGTCGCCCAACAGGGGACGCAATGCATCCGCGACCGGCTCCGCGAGGGTCGCCCGTAGCCAGTCGAGCGCCTCGCGAAGCGGCGCACGCCAGGACTGGTCCCATCCGGGCTGCGAACCCGTCGTGCAGCCGCAGTCCGCGCGCCACCTCTCCACGCCGTGCGCGCAGCTCCACGAGGACGGCGTGACCAGCTCGACCTCCCAGGTCGGCGGATGGTCCTCCAGCCACGAGCCGATGTTGGCGACCTCCACGCTCTCGGACCGCAGTTCACGGGCCGCCCAAGCCAGCGCCATCTCGCCGAACTGCTGGTGATGCCCGTACGTCTCCCCGTCGGAAACGATCGCTATCAGCTCGTCGGCATCGCCTGCCGAAGCGGCAGCCCGAATGGCGGCCGTGAACGCGGCGCCATCGCGCAACAGTCCTCCGAACGCGACGCCACGCGACAGCGGCCCGTGCCCGAACACCACCGTCATCGACCCACCGTCGGGCAACGCCACCAGGTAAGGGCGGGTCGGGTCGATCTGTTCCCCGCTCACCTCGAGCCAGTCGCCCCCGGGCGCGCGCACGCGACGCGCCTGCTGCGGCATGAGAACGGTGAAGCCAATGCCGTGACGGGCGAGAGCGGCGAGGGTGTCAAGGTCAACCGCGGTCTCCGGCAGCCACATGCCCTCGGGCGGAGAACCGAAGCGCGCCTCGAAGTCGGCGACGCCCCAGGCGACGAGCACATCCCGATCCTCGGGCGAGGCCAGCGGGAGGATCACGTGGATCGCCGGTGCCGCCAGCGCCGCGCCACTTGGCCGCCCGTCCGCTCGCCGAGCCGCGGCGCGCACGACGGTGTCGACATCGGGCGCATTACTCGCCAGCCAACTGTGGAGCGTCCCCACCACATCGAAGCTCGCGATCGCAAAATTGTCACAGGACGCATGCAGGCGTCGGTCGGGCGCCAGCACTGCGGCGGCGGTGTTGGGCCGGTAGCACTCAGCTGTGACCCGCTGGTTCCAGTCGTGATACGGGAACGCACTGAGCTCAGGTTCCACTACGTCGAGCCAGGCGTCGGCGCGCGGTGGCTGGTAACAGTGGAGATGGAAGCAAACCGCGAGCGTCATCGCCGCTCACACGCTCGAGCGCAGGACGACAAGTGCGAGCGGCGGCAGCACGAGCAAGGCACTGTGGTCGCGGCCGTGCCAGGGCGTCTCTGTCGTGTCGACCGAGTCGGGCACCGGGTAGCCGCTGCCGCCGAACTCCGACGCGTCGCTGTTGACAAGCAGCTTCCAACGGCCGGCGTGCGGCATGCCGACGCGGTAGTCCTCCCGCGGGACCGGGGTGAAATTGGCGACGACCACGAGCACGCCGGCGCCGCCGTCGCGCCGTTCGTAGCACAGCACGCTCTGGGCCCTGTCTTCGCAGTCGATCCAAGCAAAGCCACTGTCGGCAAGGTCGTCCCGGTACAGGGACGCTTCGGAGCGGTACAGCTCGTTGAGCCGGCGTACCCAGGCGGAGACGCCTTCGTGGGCGGGCGAGTCGAGCAAATGCCAGTCCAGGCTCGTATCGTGGCTCCACTCTGATCGCTGGCCGAACTCGCCGCCCATGAAGAGCAGCTTCTTGCCCGGTTGGGTGAACTGGTAGCCGTACAGGAGCCGGAGATTCGCGAGCTGCTGCCACTCGTCGCCGGCCATGCGGCTGAGCAGTGATCCCTTGCCGTGCACGACCTCGTCGTGCGACAACGGCAGGACGAAATGCTCGCTGTTGGCATAGACCGACCGGAATGTCAACGTGTCGTGATGCCAAGGCCGGTGAATGGGATCACGGGAAAAGTAGTCAAGCGTGTCATGCATCCAGCCCATGTCCCACTTGAAGCCGAAGCCGAGCCCGCCTGCGTCGACCGGCCGGGAGACCCCCGGCCACGCTGTGGACTCTTCCGCGATAGTCATGGCATCGGGAAACGACCTGTACACCTCGGTGTTGCAGGCTTGGAGCATCTCGATCGCCTCGAGGTTCTCGTTGCCGCCGAATCGGTTCGCGACCCACTCCCCGCCCTGGCGTGAGTAGTCGAGATACAGCATCGAAGCCACCCCGTCCATGCGCAGCCCGTCGGCGTGGAACCGGTCGAGCCAGAAACACGCGCTTGAGATCAGGAAGCTGCGGACCTCACTGCGGCCGAAGTTGAAGATCCAGCTGTTCCAGTCGGGGTGCACCCGCTGGCGGATGTCGGCGTGCTCGTAGAGATGAGTGCCGTCGAAGCTCCCCAACGCGAAGGCGTCGGAGGGGAAGTGCGACGGCACCCAGTCGAGGATCACGCCGATGCCGGCCTGGTGGAGCGCGTCGATGAACGCGGCAAAGTCGTCCGGCGTGCCATAGCGGGCGCTCGGGGCGAAGTAGCCCGTGATCTGGTACCCCCATGAGCCGTAGAAGGGATGCTCCATGACCGGCATGATCTCGACGTGGGTGAATCGGTGGTGCTGGACATGGTCGATGAGCCGAGGAGCAAGCTCCGCGTAGCTGAGCAAGCGGCCGGGCTCCTCGGGCACGCGTCGCCACGAACCGAGATGCACTTCGTAGGTCGACATCGGCTCGTCAAGGCGCTGGAGTCGGCCGCGGTTGCCCATCCACTCGGCGTCGAGCCATTCATGGCAAGGTTCCCAGACCACCGATGCGGTCTTCGGCGGCTCCTCGTTGGCGAACGCGATGGGATCCGCCTTGTCGAACTCGCCACCACCGAGACGCGACAGCAATCGGTACTTGTAGCGCATCCCGGCGGTGACGCCAGGAAGGAAGCCTTCCCAGACCCCCGACTCACCGTGCGTCGAAAGTGGGTGTCGCGTGCCGTTCCAGTCGTTGAAGTCTCCGACCACGGCAACTCGTTCGGCATTCGGGGCCCACACGCCGAAGAAGACTCCGGACACGCCGCCGACGGTCATCGGGTGGGCACCGAGCTTCTCGTACAGGCGGAAGTGTCGCCCCTCGTTGAACAGGTAGGCATCGGTGGAGTCGAGCCCGCCGACCCCCATCACGGTCTCGGCCGAGCGCGCCAGGCGACCGACGGAGTCAGACGAGACCCGCCCGCGCTGGCCCCGAAGCGGTGCCAACGCGTCGTGCACCGATGGATCATCCACGATCTGCTCCAAGGTGGCGCTCGTCCGGCGCTGCCAGTTGGGTCGTTCTGTGCTCGTCCCCGGCAGGTTGGCCGATTCCGGTTCGCCGAGCAGGTCGTCAAGCTGCACCAACACAAGTCCGGCGTCGCTGCGAGCCAGCGCGGCATGGACGGCGGCGAGTACAGCGACGGACGTACCGGCGCCGTCGGACGCGTCGTGTTCGCCTGACGGGAACTCCTCTTGAGCCAACAGGGAAAGCCGCTCACGCAAGTGCGCCCGTTCGGTACGCGCCTCGCCTACCAAGGTCGCGCCCAACTGGCCGCACTCGACGCGCTCGTCGATGTCACGACCGCTCCACCAGCCGGCGAATGTGGGCAGGTCGTGGGTCGAGAAGGCGGCGACACTACCAGCCGGCGGTGCCTCCAAAACCGGCTCTCCGGCGCCGCGAATGGAGAACTGCGCGACGTACGAGCGCCGAATGCCGCTGCGCTGCATCCCCTCCCGCACCTCGTCGTCGACCGTGCCCAGGTCCTCGCCGATGATGTCCGCGTGGTGGCGCTGGGCCTCGATCGCAACGACGGCGAGCTGCTCTTCGAATGGCATCTTCACGTAGACGCCGTCGGCCGGCTCGGCGCCGTCGGGTATCCAGAACAGCCGTTGCAAGCCCATCACGTGGTCGATGCGCAACATCCCAGCGATGCGCAAGTGGTGCGCGAGCGCGGCGCGGAGCTCCGAGTGACCGTTGCTCCGGAGCGCCTCGGGACGTGTGGGAGGGAACCCCCACGACTGGCCTTGCGCGAAGAAGCCGTCCGGCGGCGCGCCGACCGACATGCCCGCCGCGTACTGGTCGCGATGGCGCCAGACGTCGTAGCCGTAGGGGTGGATGCCCACGGGCAGGTCGAGCGCGAGGACTTGGCCACGCTGCGCAAGCCGCTGCGACAGCTCCGCCATCTGCTCGTGAGCAATCCACTGGGCGTAAGTGTGACAACGCTCACTGACCGGATCGACGTCGCTCCACCTCAGCAGACCGCCTCGCAGCGGCCCTGGCCATCTGTGCCAGTTGACTCCGAAGCGATCGGTCGCCGCACGAAAGCGCGCGTAGTCGACGAGCTCGGGGCGCTCGAACAGGAAATGGCGTAGCGCTGTCTCGCGACCGGTGTGCGAGCGCCCAACGGCAGTCGAGAGCGCTCTCAGGACCTTGCGCTTGGCTGCGGTCACGGCGGCACCGTCCACGACCGAGCCGTGCACCCAGGCGGCGCGCTGCTCTGCCGCATGTGGGCCGGAGACGAGTGCGTGCGCTGCCGGAGACCAAGCGAACTCTGGCACGCGTTCCACGTCGATCCAGCGTTCGTGCCAGAAGTGGCGGCTCACCGGCAGGTAGGGACTCGCCTCGAACGACTCCGGCCCGAACCCGGCGAGCAGCGGGAGTGTCGCGACCACGCTCGCTTGCTCCCCGGCGGCCAAGCGCGCGAGCTCGTCAAGGTCACCGAGGTCGCCCGATCCCCAGCTGTGAGCGGAGTGCAGCGAGAACAGCGGCGCAATGATCCCGAAGGCTCGCCAGTCCTCGGCAAAGCGCCCGCGGGCGCCTGCCACCGGTGCCACGATGACCGTTGCGGTACCTGTGCGGCCTCGTACACGGACGGTGAAGCTGTGGTAGCCGGACTCCAGGATGGCAGGTAGCGGCACGGCGCCCCGGTACACGTTCCGGCCGTCGATGCGCTCACTCGACAACGAGGCGAGATCCTCGCGCCGGACACGCCATTCGACACGGCCGCCCTCTTCGGATTCGATCGCGCACTCCAGGTCTGTGTCGGCCTCCCTCAGCCTGACGGGGATCTCGCCGCGGCACGCGTCGCTGAGGACGGCGACCGGTTCCACGATCTGCTCGACGCGCGCGCTGCGACGGCTGCGGAGCAGACGGGCCGCGTCGCTGGCCTGCCCGATCGGCGTGCCGAGCGCGTCCAGCACCGCGAAGAGCACCTCCGGATCGGCACTGCGACGCACGCCGGCGCCGTCCAGGTACTCGAGCACCACGCCGGAGTCGGCAGCCAGGGCCCGCAACGTCGCCGGGATCTTGTGAGCCGTTGCCACGGTCGGTGTCAGTCCGACCAGGTGATGAGGTTGGGGACGCACGGGTCGGCGAGGGCAGGATGGCAAGGCAGGACACGGGCAACGAGATCGGCGTCGGTTCCGGTCTCTTGCGGCACCTGCACGCTATAGCGGGCGACGCCGCCGCGCCATTCTTCGAAGCGGGTGGCCAGCGGGCGGGCCTCGCCGAGATTCGGCGCGACCCAGAGCTGCACGGTCACATCGGAGGGCTCGAGGGAACCGAGGTCTGCGACGATCTTGGCCCGCATTGCACCACCTGGAGCGACCGTGACGTCCTCGATGGAGACGCGAATGGCGGGCCAGCCGCTGCGTAGTCGCTCAAGAGCCAACGCAAGCTCGCGGGCACGCGCGCCGCGGTTTGCCGCGAGCCAGCGCGCGCGGTGCGAGCCCGGCAGGTAGAAGGACTCGACGTAATCGCGCACCATCCGGTGCACGCTCCAGGTCGGGGCCAGGCTCGCCATCGACTGGCGGATCGAGGCCAGCCATGCACGGGGCAAGCCCTGGGCATCGCGGTCGTAGAAGCTCGGAATGATCTCGTGCTCGAGCGAGTCGTACAGCGACTCGGCATCGCTAGCGTCCTGTGCGTCGAGGTCCTCGTAACGCTTGCCCGTCCCGATGCACCAGCCGATCGGCGCCGCGGCCGGATCGGCGTCGTTCCAGACCTCGTCCCACCAGCCATCGAGCGTGCTGAGGTTCAGCGAACCATTCTCACCGGCCTTCATGCCGCCAACACCGCAGGCCTCCAGCGGTCGCCTCGGAGTGTTCAGCCACAGGTCGACGCCCTGCGCAAGAGCCCTGTCCATCGTGAGGTCGAAGTCCTCGATGAACACGACCCGATGCTCGAATCGGTGTCGCTGCGCGAACTCGACGACTTCGCGCAGCAGCTGCTTGCCGAACTCGTCGCGGGGATGGGCCTTGCCGCCGAAGATGATCTGAACGGGACGGTCCGGATCGCCGAGGATGCGCGCGAGGCGGTCGGGGTCACGCAGGAACAGCGTGGGGCGCTTGTACGCGACGAATCGGCCGACGAAGCCAATGGTGAGCGCATCGGCGTCAAGGAGCGCACTGGCGGCCTCAAGGCGCTTTGCGCCGGCGCCGCGGCGGGCAAGCTGTTCTTTGCGGCGGACCCGGGTGAACTCGATGAGCCGGGCGCGCGCGCTGCACCTTGCACTCCACAACGCCTTGTCGTCGACCTCGATCAGCGGCTTCCACGAGGCCGGTGAGCCAGGCAGGGTCCGCCAGTGCGAACCGAGCTGACGGTCGAGAAGCTCCTCGATCTCGGTGGATATCCAGGATCTGAAGTGGACACCGTCGGTGACGTGGCCGATCGGCACCTCGTTCAACGGCAGCCTTGGCCAAAGACCGCCCCACTGATCCCGAGTCACCCTGCCGTGCAACCGGCTCACTCCGTTGGCTGCTCCCGCGAGCCGCAGCGCGAGCACCGTCGGACAGAACGAGTCAAGTGGGTCATCAGGCCGGTAACGGCCGAGTGAGCTGAGCGTCTCGAGATCGATGCCGAGCAGTGGGGCGTAGGGAGCGAGGTACCGATTGGCCAGCTCGGCTGGGAAGTAGTCATGCCCAGCAGCGACCGGGGTATGCGTCGTGAACAGCAGTCCTGGTGCCGCGGCGAGGCGCGCTTCGGCGAATGAGAGCCCGTCGCGTGCCATCACCAGACGAATTCGCTCCAGCGCGGCGAAGGCGGTGTGACCCTCGTTGAGGTGTGCCATTTCGGGATCGTGGCCAAGCGCCTGAAGTGCACGGACACCGCCGATACCGAGAACGATCTCTTGTTGGATACGCGTCTCCTGGTCACCGCCGTAGAGCCTCGCGGTGATCTCGCGGTCGGTTCGCCGATTCTGCCTGACGTCGGTGTCGAGCAGGTACAGCCGGACCCGTCCGACAAGCACGGTCCACACCTGGGCAACTACGTTGCGCCCCGACAGCGGAACCTTTACCCGCACCGGACGGCCCGTTGCGTCGCATGCCAGCTCGACGGGCAGCTGCGCGAAATCGAGAACCTCCCACGACTCTTGCTGCAGCCCGCGATCGTCCAGCCACTGGTGCGAGGTCTCGCGGTAGAGCAGACCAACTCCAACGACCGGAACGCCAAGTGCGCTGGACGACTTGAGGAACTCGCCGGCCACTGTACCCAGGCCGCCTGCGAACACCGGTAGTGAGTCTGTGAGGGCGAACTCCGCGGCAAAGTATGCAACCTCGAACTGGCGGTCCTTCCGATGCGTCTGCTGGAACCAAGTTCTGGTGCGCCTCGCCTCGTAACGGGCCGCGCCTTCGACGACAACCGCTGCGCGCTGGGCGAGGTCCGGGTCGGACGCAAGTCGCTCCTCTACAGCGGCGCGTCCGAGACCGATCAGCAGGCGACGAGGCCATTCGAGCGCAGAAGGCCCGGCTGTCGGATCGAGGCACGCAAAAAGGGCGCGCGTGCGCGCGTGCCAAGTCCATCCCAGGTTCGTCGCCACAGCAAGGAGGTCATCGAACCCCACGACTTGGCGCCGCGATCTTTTCAGAGTGGACCGACGAGCCGTGACCACGCACCTCCTTCACGCCATGATCGCACGGGAAGATCTGGCGTGCTGGCGTGCACGCAATGCCGGTTTTGTCGCCTGGTCGCCTTGCTGGGCACCCCGGCTAAGCGGACTGATCCGGTCCGGCCACGTCGATTGTTGGAGAGCCAAACCTTTCGAGCCGAACCGAGGCGAGCCGGTGCCGGGAGAGCAGCGCCCCGCCGGCGGCGGCCACCAAGCAGGACAGTGCGCCCACAACCATGCCGATGCGGGCGTCGGACTCCTCGATCACCAATCCGATCACCGGCCCTCCGATCGGCGTGGTTCCCTGAAAGCCGAGCTGCCAGAGCGACAACACTCGGCCGCGCATGTTGGGAGCCGCCGAGAGCTGGATCGTCGAGTTCCCGATGGACACGAACGACACGCTCGCCCAGCCGACAAAGAGCAGCCCGATGTAGGAGATCCAAAGTACAGGAGCCAGGGCGGTGAAGCCGATCGCGAGCCCGAAACCGAGTGCCGAGATGATCATCGGCCTGATCCCGGTCCGGCCCCGGGCGGCGGTCAGCAGGCCGCCGGCGACCGCCCCGAGGCCCATTGCCGCGGTCATGAAGCCGTAGGCCTCCGAGCCGCCGTGGAAGGTGACCTTCGCCAGGACCGGGAGCGAGACCTGGAACTCGTAGGCGAGCATGCCGACAAGTCCCATCATCACGAGCGGCACGGCTATGTCTGTGGTGTGGGCGGCGTAGGCGAAACCTTCCCGCAGCTGGCCCTTGGCCCGGGGTTCCGGCTGGCTCGGGCGCAAGGCCGAGCGGTTCATGACGAGCAGTGAGGTGACGACTGCCGCGAAGCTCGCCGAGTTGGCCAGGAAGCAGACCCCGTCGCCGACGGTGGCGATGAGGATCCCGGCGATCGCCGGCCCGATCATACGGGCGGCGTTGTTGGTCACCGAGTTCAAGGTGACGGCGTTGCGCAGCTCCTCTCGTCCCACCATCTCCCGGACGAAGGCCTGTCGGGAGGGGTTCTCGAAGGTGTTGTTCAGGCCCAGTACGACAGCGAGGATGCAGACCTCCCACAAGTGCACGATGCCGAGCACGGTGAGGAGCCCGAGCGTGAGCGCCTGGAGGCCCATGCAGGTCTGCAGCAGGACCATGAGCCGGCGCTTGTCCACGCGGTCGGCGATGACGCCGCCGTAGGAGGCAAACACCAGGACGGGGAGGGTCTGGAGTGCGACGACGTAGCCGAGGTCGATGGCCGAGTGGGTGAGGGTGAGCACCAGCCACGCCTGGGCGGTCGTCTGCATCCAGGTTCCCACGAGGGAGATCGACTGCCCAGTGAAGTAGAGACGGTAGTTGTGGACCTTGAGCGACGAGAAGGTCTTCCGGCCGAGCCGGCTCAGACGGCGTCTCAAGGGCGACTGCCTTTGAGCTGCTCGGCGATTGCCTCGAGCACCGGCAGGCCGGCACGTAGCGCCGCCTGCTCGCCGGCAGGGAGCTTGGCGAGCAGCGCGCTCAGCGAGTCGCTGCGCTCCGCACGGATCCGCTCGTGCAGCCGCTTGCCGGCCGGGGTGGCCGCGACGAGTGCCGCCCGGCGGTCATCCGGGTCGCTCCGCCGGACGATGAGGCCGGAATCCTCGAGGTTTCGGATGACCCGGGAGAGCATGCTCGGGTTCATCCCCTCCGCCCGGGCGAGATCAGACAGGCCAACCGGTCCGCGCCGGACGGTGGTGGCAAGCACGGTCGTCTCCACGGAGGTCAGCGCTGCACCCGCCCTGGTCCGCTCGAGCCGTCGGAAGAGCCGGGCGGTGACCATGCGGAGGCGGACGGACACGTCCTGTTCGGCTGCCGTCGCCTCGAGCTCCGGCCGGAGCTTGATCGTGCCGCTCTCTGCTGGCATCCTTCACACCCTTCCCGTTGCCGCTCCCTACACGATGCGCCACAGCAGCCTTGCTTGCCGGACAGCAACCATTATACGGCGCGAGCCCACCGGCGGCGCGTTGGTGTGGAAAGCTGGAGGGCTGCGCGGAGCTTGGTTCAGGTGCAGTCGTGTTGTTCGGCTGGGCTCGGCGGTACCGAATCCCGTCAGCTGATCATCGAGCAGCCGCTGCGGCGACGGCCGCACGCGTCGGTGTCCACGGCAGTCTCGTCGTCGGAACCCGCTTCTATCCCCAGTTCTCGTGCGGCCATAGCACCGTTGCCGCCGGGGTCACCTCGAACGCGTTCTGGAGCAGCGCAACCTGGCCCGCCCCGGTGACGACCTGCACCGCGACGACCCCGGCAACCTCCGGCACGATCACCTCCAGTTGGGTGTCGGTAACTACTGCGTCGGGAGCCAGGTGGGCCGTCAATTTGCCAACCGTGACAGTCGGAGGGGTCGCAGGGTCCGTGCCACCACCCAGATTGGAACCGTAAATGGTGATCCTCTCGCCCGGAGGACCCTTCTGCGGGGTGACCGCCGTCACAGTCAGCGGAGCCGAGCTACCGGCTTTCTTCGCAACGTAGGCCGCGGCCGAGGCCGACGTCAGCCCCACGAGCGTGTCGGGCAGAACGGGAAGCTTGACGGGGTTGTGGACGAAGGCGACGAAGAAGGCCAGCAGCGCCACGAGGTTGAAGACGAAGTACTGGGCGTCCCCAAGGTCCAGGTTGTCCTTGTCGTCGGATATGACCTCCTTCAGCGCCTCCCTCAGTTTCTTTCGTGGCGAGCCGGCGGGAGTCTTCGCACTGGTCCCGTTTGTCACCTGGCCCGACGTGATGGCCTTCGAGCCGACCGCCGCACCCGCCGGAAAGCCGAGGAGGAGGAGGTAACGCGGATCGAGTGTGCTCTGTGGGTAGGTGAAATCGTGGAAGACGATAACCAGCAATGCGAAGGCGAGCGCTACGGTCCACAGCGCGAACTGAACCTTGGATGTCGACACACGATCGTCCGAGCCGAGGACGGCATACCAGAATCGCCTGACCTTCTTCCCGTGGTCGTTCTTGTTCTTCGTGCCGCAGAGCTGGTAGAGCAGGCCCAGGAACGCGAGCAGGCAGACAGCCGCCAGACCGTACGACCACGCCAGGTCGAGTCCCTGGGGTGCCACGCCGAAGATCACAGCTCAGATTCTCGGCCACCGTGGTGCCCCTGTCCAGGGTCGAGCCACGCCGCGTCGTCAACCGGTCGCGCGACAACATTCCGCCGTCGCGATCTTCGGCACGACATCACTGCTCGCGGCTGTCGGGCGCGGCACGACCGGAGTCTCCGCGACGCCGACACGGCTCGGTTCGGCTTCTAGCGGAAGTTCAACGCGAGCGGAGCTGAACCTGGGTGACAGGCGGTCCAAGTCAGCCCTTCCGGCCAGGCGACGACATCAGGTGAGGCCGGAACGGGGGCTCCGGTCGCTGAACCGCCTTGGTAGAACGCAATGGGCTCGACCGACACGTGACTTGACAGCCCGAGCGCGTCCGTCATTTCGATCGAGATCGTGTTGACACCGTCGCTGTTGATGCGCCGGCAGTCATAGGTTCCGAACCGAAGGCTGATCTCGAGGCCTGAATGCGCCCGCACGAGAGCCTCTCCGCCCCAGCTCGCTGACGTCGGCCCATTTGCCGAGCTCGATTTCGTGAACAAATAGCTCGCGTTGCCGAGACCGGCCACATGATCGCCGATACCAGTGATCGTGGCTTGAAACCACCCGTTGTTCCGCACAAGGAAGGACAGGCTCGGACCTGATCGGCCGTGCGCTTCGGTCCACTCCACCCCTGCGGCGGCGGCGCTGAGCCGCGGGGTGAAAAGCCCACTCGGGGGGAGGATTGCAACAGCGCACAGGACGGCCAAGATGGCCAGCGCGACGAGCAGCATTCTCACCCTCGTGCGGGGTCGGGGAACCAACAGGTCGACCGGATCCGACGGTTCAGTCGGTGAGGCTTGCGCGGCGGGCACGATCGTCATACTGTCATGAGACAATGTGACAGTCAAGGGAGGCTCGTTGCCCTTCGTCGTGCTTGGCCTGTTGGCCGTTCTCGCGGTGCTGTTGGTCAGAAGCCGTGTGCGAAACCTCTCGCAGGCGGATGGCGCCTTCTGCGCAGTTCATGGCGTGCCCGTTACCGACAGCTCACTGCGCCTTGTCGACCGCTATCTCGGTCGATCTGCCAGATTCCGGTCAGGCTGGACTTGGATCGGGATCGCTCTCTGGGCGGTGCTGAGCTTCGCATGGGGTCCGACAGCAGGTCGAACGGTCGGGTTCGCGGCCTACCCGCCGACTTCCAACATCTTGTTGATGGGTCTTGCTGGCTGGTTCATCGGTCTGGTTCGCTGCGAGACCTACAACCTTCGCCCGCTCCTTCATGGACCGAGAGAAGCCTCCCTCATGCCCAGACCGGTCGAGCGATACGCACCGAGACGCCTCCTGATCCACAACCGCACCGGAGTCGTCGTGAGTTGGCTTGTCGTCGCGCTCGACCTGGTGCTTCCGGGTCCGCGAGAGCACTTCGGCGCGGTCGTCGCCTTTGCCGCCCTGTCGGTCGTCACCCTCGTCGTGGGCGAGCTGTGCCAGCGCGGGATCGCCGTGCGCGCTCGTCCCGCGCTCGGTGCCGACCTCCTGGCCGCGGACGAAGCGATCCGGACCGTGGCGGCTCGTTCGGTGGGCTACGGCACGGCAGGCCTGGAGGCGCTGCTGGTCGGACTACAGAGCCGGCTCCTCGCTCAAGCTCCCCCGGCCGTCGCGACAACCCCGGTTCGCACGTCGCTCGGCTGGGTCGGATTCGCCTTGATCATCTGGGCGGCTGCGCTGGCCCTGAACGCCCGACGTCAGATGCAGCCCTGGCGCGACTGGAGCGTCGCCCGCTTGCAGCACCATGGGCCCGTGCCGATCCGATGATCGTCCGAATCGACCCCGAGTCTGCGGTACCGGTCTACGAACAGATCCGCGCCCAGATCGTGCTGATGGTCGCATCCGGGACGCTCGTGCCCGGAACACAGCTCCCCACCATCCGTCAGCTAGCAAGTGACCTCGGCCTCGCCAAAGGGACTGTCAGCAAGGCCTACGAGGCACTGGTGAGCGAAGGCGCAGTCGAAAGCAACGGCAGGCATGGCACAGTCGTTGCTCCGCAAAGCTCGGAAGTCAACCCGGCAGTCGCCGAGCACCGGCTGCGAGAGAGCGCCCTCCAGCTCGCGGTCACAGCGCAACAGGTCGGGGCGTCCAAGACCGAGGTGCGGCGGTGGCTCAACGAGGCGATGGGCCAGGTTCGCGGCGCAAGCACGTAGTGGCCTCCACCGTCGGGAGGAGCACGCATCGCGTTGGCCTGTCACTCCTCCAGGCCGCCGTCGGACACAGTCGCGTGCAGCGGCCTCGGAGGAACCGGAGACGAACCGACGCATGTCTTCGAAGGCCAGACATCACTCGAGCCTTGCAGCGAGGCGACTGACCTCCCCGACGATGGCATCGACGTCGGCCCGAGTCGTCCTCAGATCCGTGAAGCAGGCTCGTAGGCATACGCCTCCTGCGACTTGGGCGGGTCCGACAAGAGTCTCCGCGTTCTGTGCATCGTCCAGATTGCGAACGCGGAAACAGACCCCGTGAGGGCCCCAGCCGTTCCTCTCTGCAGTAGGCGACCAGCTCTTCAAGGGCTGTATGGCTCCCGTCGTGATCGTTCAGCCACGGTTACGACGCAAAACGGCACTCTTCCTGCGGATCGATCTGCGGCCACAGCCTCCCGTAACAACTCGAGGCGGATCCGGAACCTGTCATTGGTTGGGATGCGCACCACGTTGTCGAGACCGAGGCCGACGAGCGCTGCAGCCTTGTCGATGGAGTTGTGGGCTTCCTCGGATGTGCAGGGCACAATCGGCGCGCCGCCGCCTTGCAGACCCTGGGAGCGGGAGACGGCGAGCTCTCGTGAGTCCCGGGCAGCGACAAGGGCGAAGAGGTTCGCCATCGAGCCGCCGCTGGTGATGGTGCCCCCGCCTCCCCGGATGGCGAAGAGCTCGCTGAACCAAGAGAGCACCTTCTGTTCGATGGCATTGGCGGCAGGCGAGAGCGTCCACAGGTTGCAGTTCTGGTTGAGCACGGCGGCGGCCGCTTCGGCAAAGGGAGCGACGCGGAGAGGCGAATACATGGGCGAGAAAACGCGGATGGGCGATCTGCGTCGAGTTTGCAGTGATGTCGGCGCCGAGCTCGGCAAAGAGATCCTCGATGGAGCAACCCTCTGCGGGGCAACGGCGCGTCAAGGAGGCGCCGGATGACAGCGCGGTCGAGCACAGGAAAGACCGGCCGGGAAGCGATCCCCTCCTGGCGGCGAAGAACTCTCCGAGGTGGAGACCTGCCGCCCGGAGCTCGTCGGAGTCAGACAGAAGTCCGTTCACGTCAGTCGCTCCTGGTCGGTCGTTGCCCGGTTGAGGCGGGTGCAACGGGAAACCCTGCCTGGCGCGGCGGACCGGACCCTAGGCGGACTCGTGAGCGGTAGGACTCCCCGCGATGCTGTGCTCCGCCTGGGCCAGCAGCTCGACGACGTGGCGCCCGAAGTGGACGTCGCACGGGTGCCTGCACTCTCCGGTCGCCGCGCACTCGACGAGCTCCTGCAGCGCCACGCAGAGCGCGTCCTCGGGCGAGGTCGAGCCCGGCGGCATCGTCGACAGCCCCGAAGCACCCCACAGGGTCACCTCGACGTGGCCCGCCTCCGGCGGCGCCCCGAGCGTCAGCGAGACCGTGCTCGTGGCACCGCCCTGGTGGTGGAGCACGAGGTGGACGAGGTCCCCGGCACCGGCATCGGCGGTCACGCCCACCACGCTTCCGAGCGCAGGAGAGAGAACCGACAGGGCGTGGGGACCGACGTCCCACAGTGCCCCCTTCTCCCGCCGCCAAGCCGATGCACCATAGGGGCTACCCGGTGCAAAGGCGGAGGCTATCCACAGCGCCCATCCGCCACGCCAGCCACCCGTTCGTGCGGCATCGGCAAGCCATTCCCGATGGGACTGGGAGAAACGGGTCGTGAAGAAGACGACCGAGGCGACTCCTTCCTCTTCGACGGCAGCTTCGAGACACCGAGCAGCTGAGGGCGAAGTCGCTATCGGCTTCTCGAGGAGCAGGTGCCTGCCAGCCCTTGCCGCCCGGACGGCCAGATCGGCCTGGACGTCCGGTGGCACGGAAAGAGCGACCGCCTCGACGTCCTCGAGCATCGACCCGTACTCGGCATACGACCGAACTCCGAATTCCTCGGCAAGCACTGCAGCCCGGACGGGATCTCGCCCCCACACGCCCGCGAAGTCGACGACCGGCTCCCGGGAAAGGGCTGCCGCGTGCGTGACCCAAGCCCAGTAGCCCGTCCCCGCCAGCCCGAACCTCATGGCGCGTTCCGCCTGTGCGCGAGTTGGCCACTCGAGCACGACCTCGTCGGCGGGCGGCGCGGCGTCTGGTCGGGATGCAGCAGCGTCATCGTGACAACCTACCGGTCTTTGACCCGCTCGATTTGTGTGCCTCCATGGCCTCCTCCGAGCTTCACTGTGGCCCCAGCGAGCTGTGCAGGGGCGAGTTGCCACCGGTCACTGCGATCTCGATGACGTGGGCGATGTCGGCAGACGAGCGTCCGATGCGGACTTGGTAAGCACCGGAATCGACGTACCAGCCCGGCTCGGACCGGTGCAGCGACGCCGGCATAGGACCGTGGTGGAACACGGTCGTCGGGACCCGGGCCCGAAGCGACGCCCAGTCCGTGTCAGCGATGTCGTAGTAGGCGAACGATCGTTCGTTGAGCTCGAACGACACCGTCGTCGTCTCGCCCGGGTCGAGCCACACCTTGGCGAAGGCTCGCAGTTCCTTCACAGGGCGGAAGCGACCACCTGGCCGAGACCGGCCCCCTTCTGGCGGTGCGACGTAGAGCTGGACGACCTCGGCACCCAGGCGCCGCCCGATGTTAGTCACCGGCACATCGATGTTCAGGCGGCCGCCCGGTTCCAAGCTCGCGCCGGACGCGCTCGGTGCGCCGATCTCGAAGCTCGTGTAAGAGAGCCCGTGGCCGAAAGCGAAGCGCACCGGGAGCCGGCGTGTCTCGTACCACCGATAACCGACGAGCAGGCTCTCGCTATAGCGGACCGTGCTCGACTCCCCGGGGAAGCTCCCGAACGCCGGCGTGTGCTCGATACACATCGGCAGCGTCGTTGGCAGTCGCCCGGCTGGCTCGCTGTCGCCGAGCAGCACGTCGACGATGGCATTCGCCAGCTCCTGACCACCGAACCAGGTCTGTACGACCGCCGCCGCACTATCCGCCCACGTGAGACTGATCGGGGAGCCGGAGTTGACGACGACGACGCTGCGAGGATGCACGGCGAGCACCCGCCTCACCAGCTCGTCCTGATTGCGCGGGAGCTCCATCGTCTCGCGGTCGTGGCCTTCGCTCTCCCAGACACTGTCGGTCCCGACGATGAGAACGACGGCATCGGCTCCCTCGACCGCGCTGACCGCCGCTTCGATGCTTGGCGCATCTGCGACACCGTCGCTTGCGACCCCGGGCGCGTAAGTGATCTCGACTGCGCTCCCCAGTCGCTCGCGAAGCACGCTCAGAGGCGACAGCACGTAGTAGGGAAGAACGCGGGCGCTCCCACCGCCCATGATCGCGAGCCGCTCCGCATTCGGTCCGACGACCGCGATGCGACCAAGCCCAGCCGGATCGAGGGGGAGGAGGCCATCGTTTGCGAGAAGAACGATCCCCTCGGCCGCGGCTCGGCGAACAAAGGCCCGATCCTCCTCCCGGTCCTCGGGATGCTCGTCCAGCGCCACGTCGTCGAGCGCGCCGAACCTGTCAAAGACCGTGAGCATGCGTTGAACCATCTCGTCGAGCCTCGTCTCGTCCAACTGGCCCGAACGGACGGCATCGGCGAGTGCCGGGCCGAACGCGCGCGCCGGGGCCGGCATCTCCAGATCGAGCCCTGCGGTAGCTGCCGCGACCGTCGCTGCGATGCCGCTCCAGTCGGTCATCACGAATCCTGCAAACCCCCATTCCTTGCGAAGGATGTCGTCGAGAAGGCGGGCGTCGTCGGGGACGTAGCGACCGTTGACCCGGTTGTAGGAGGTCATGACCGCCAGCACGCCGGCGATTCGGACCCCGTACTCGAAAGGCAGGAGATACAGCTCTCGCAGGGCCCGCTCGTCGATCTCCGACGAGGAGGTATTGCGCTCGTGCTCGACCTCGTTCCCGACGAAGTGCTTTATCGTCGCAACGACTCCGTTGTTCTGTACACCATCGATGAACGCGACCGCCAGCTTCCCGGTCAGTACAGGATCCTCCGAGAAGCACTCGAAGTTCCGACCCCACAGGGGGTGACGGTGCAGGTTCACCGTTGGGGCGAGGAGTACCCGGGCGCCTTTCTCGAGGGCCTGCCGTGCCACGATCGCGCTCGCCTGTTGGACGACCGTGGGGTCCCAGGTCGCGCCGAGCGAGGTCGCCGACGGAATACATACAGAGGGCGTGATGCTCTCGCCACCGAGGGTGGCCCCCCGGGCGCCGTTCGGCCCGTCGGTCGTCCTGACCGACGGAATGCCGAGTCGAGGAACGCTCGCAGTCCGCCAGTTGTCGATCCCAACGGTCAGCGCGGCCTTCTCATCGAGGCTGAGGGCGCCCGTCAGCACTGCGATATCACGCGACAAGCCGACTGTGGCATTGGGATCAGGTGCTGGCATGGCGTGCGTTCCTCTGATCGGACGAAACCCGGCCCTATACGAACGGGACGCGGGAACCTGGCGCCCGCGCCCCGGAGAGTCGATCGTAGAGGGACGAGCCCGCCGGCGTGGCGATCGGAGGCCTCCCCTCGAGATACCGGCGCACCCGGCCTCGGGACCCGAGCCGGCTTCGGTAGCCGCACGCCTGGCACTTCCGGTTCTCCAAAAGGTGTTCGAGTGCTCCGGCGGACCCGTGATGAAGGCTCAGTGACACGCCACCGTGGCTCTCGCCAGGGCCGTCGCCTAGGCGAATGACCAGGAAACTCCGTCGCCCAGCTGGTCGCCCAGTGGAGGTAGGAGGGAGCGAACCGTGACGCCGCAGGCTACCGTTGTCGGTGCATCGAAACAGACAAGCAGGGAGGACGTGCGGTGGCACTGCGAAGAATCCTGGCGACGGCCGTTGTGGGCGCGATCGCCCTTACAAGCTGCTCGTCGACGACATCTACAACGACGACAACCACCACTCCACCGGCCAGGAATCTGGCGGTCACCAGTGCGGTACGCACCCAGCTGATCAAGGCTGGGGCCGCTTTGAACAGCCTCCCGGCCTCGGATTACACCGGGCTGGCTCCGGGCCTCACCTACTACGCCTACGACCCGGCCACCAAGACCTATTGGGCCGGTGCAGCTCTTGTTGCCAGCCGCTCCTCGCAACGAGCCGAAGTCTCCGTCCAGGACGACGGCAGCTATGTCCTGTTCAAGCGACCGGCAAGCGGAGCGTGGAAGGCGGCGGACGTGGGGATGACCGGGATCGGTGGTTCCAAGTGCAAGACGGCCGTCCCCGCTTCGGTCCTGAAACTGTGGCATTGGGCGGCTGGCACGTGCCGACCGCGCGCCTCCTAGAGCCGATCTACCTCCCGCCTCGACCGTCGAGATGGGCGTGCTCGCTGACGCCATCGGTGGCCCTTGCGAGCAATGGTGCCAATAGGTTGACCTAGCCCGGCGGGGACGCCACCGGAGTCATGCCGGGGCTTCATCAGCGAGGGACATCGGTCGGCAACAGCCTCCCGGACCAGCCGTTCGGAGATCCTTGCAGCGCATTGGGCCGTTCACGCGTGTCTAGAGGTATGAAGTGCAGCAGGGCGAGGAGCACGACTTGGGCGATCCGACCGCGAAGTGCGAATACGAACGGTTCTTCGAAGTCGCAAGAGGCTCGTTGATGGGACAGGCCTTCCTGCTCACAGGCGACGTTGAGGAGTCGCGGGACCTCGTCCAAGAGGTACTGCTGCGCGTCTGGAAGGAGTGGCCCCGAGTCAGCGCGTTCGACGATCCCCAGGCCTGGGCCCGCCGTGTGCTGCACAACCTCATCATCGGTCGCTGGAGGCACGACCGATTCCGCCGAAAGCCCCAGGTCGTGCCGGCCTCGATGACGACGCCGGGTCCCGGCGTGGGCCATCTTGACGTCATCAACGCACTCCACCGCCTTCCCGCGAAACAGCGACGGGCTCTCGTGCTGCACGACGTCGTCGGCTTGAGCGTTGCCGAGGTCGCTGCAGACCTCGGCGCGCCAGAAGGAACGGTCCGCTCGTGGTTGTCACGGGGAAGGGCCCTTATCGCGGTCGACATCGGTCTTGCGTCGGCGCCGACAGCTGAGAGAGCCGAGCTATGACAGCGAACTCGGAGCAGCCGTCATCCTTCGAGGCCGAAGTCGCCACTCGGCTTCGCAGTGCCGCCGAGGAGGCTGCCGCTCAGCAATGGTCTTTCAGCGCACACGATGTGTTCGCCGCCACGTCCATCGACCCAAGTGCTCGCCACCCATACCGACTGCCCCGGTCCCGCGTCGTGCGAGTGGTCACTTCATTGCTTGTGGCCGCGGTCATCGCGGTCATCTTCTTCGCTCCGTGGCCACCGTTTCATCTGTTCGGTTCCAGCCCTGTCCGACCGACAAGTGGCCATCACCCGTCTACGAGCACAACAGTTCCGGGTTGGCCTCATCCCCCGCAGATCAAGTTCGCGACGGGGGATGTGAGTCCAGTCGTGCTCAGTTTCTCCGATCCCGCGCACGGACTACTGCTCGTGCAAGGGTGCAAGGAATCAATCTGTTATTCCTGGGTCGAAACCTCAACCGACGGTGGCGAGCACTGGCAATCACAGTCGACGTTCGTCGCTTATCCGGCGACCGACTACATCAAGGTGCAGGGCGTTGCGATCGAGAACCCGGCGCCGAACCCGAACCGATTCGGCGTTGACGCCCTCGCCTTCGCTTCAGCGCGCGACGGCTGGGCCTACGGTCCGGGGCTGTTCGTCACCCACGACGGAGGACAGCAGTTCCGTCGTGTGAAGGTGAGCGCAGACGTGCTCGCGGTCGCGGCCTCCGCAGGCCGGGTCTGGGTTCTCGAGCAGCGGTGCTCCCCCGTGACGAAGGCAGGCACAACGGTCAACGCCTGCACCCCGCCGGTCCTGCTCACCGGTCCCGCAGACGGCGACACGCTGAGCCCCGTCGTAAACCAACCGCCGGGCTTTTCCTTGGAAGGCGGCGGTTACGAGGGCAGCCAGTTTCCGACCGAGATCGTGTACGCGGACTCCAACCTTGAGGTCCTGGCGGGGGTCTCCGGCCTGGACGTCACCACCGACGGCGGGAGGACGTGGCGGCAATCCCGCTACCCGTGCCGGAACTCGTACGCCACCTCCGACGGCCAGCCTGGCTCGGTCGCCGTCGACCCGAGTGGGTCACTCTGGCTCATCTGTTCTGAGGGACCGACCGCTGGCTTCCAGCCCAAACAGCTCTGGCGCTCCTTTGACGCTGGCCAGAGCTGGCTCGGTCCACACCAGCTCGCGTCGCTCGGCTACGCCGACACCGTGGTCCCCGTCAGCTCGACGGAGGCCTGGGACTACGGGAGCCGGGCCCCAATTTTTCACTCAACCGACAGCGGGCACAGCTGGAAGACGATGCTTGCGAGCCGCTTCTCGAACACCGGCGGTCCGCAGGGCTTCAGTGCCATCGGAGCTGACGATGCCTGGATTGTCGCTCCACCGGGGAGCACGCCGTTTCCGACTGAGCTGCTGCGAACGACAAATGGCGGCAGCACCTGGTCTGTGGTTCAGCTGCAGACCCCTACGACGCAAACCGAGACGCACCTTCAGGGTTCGATTGCCGGGACTCTCCTCCGGGTCGGAGGTCCAGAGCCCGGGTCCGCCGTCCCGGTGAGAGGTCAAGTGACTGCCGAGAGCTCCGCTGGCGTCAAGTTCACCGTGACCGTGGGCAACAACGGCCGGTTCGTGCTGTCGCTGCCAGCGGGGGCGTACCAACTGACCGGGCACAGTCCGACGGTCCTTTCCAACCGAGTCGAGATGACCTGCGTTGCGACGCACCCTGTGCGAGTCAGGGTTGGACATGAGGCACGGGGCGTCGAGGTCGTTTGTTCGATCAGCTGAGCCGCCCGGATCGTCGGGGGGTCCGCCCTCTCGCTGGTGTCGCACGCGAAACGCCAGCGAAGGCGCTTCCTGGGGCGAGAGCAAGCTCCGCTGGATCGCGATGGTGCTAGCCGGGAAGCGGCGGGCCGCCCTACGAGGTCGGGCAGCTTCAGCCGATGTCGGTCGCCCGCGCTGCGCGGCTCGCCTGGACCGTGGCGACGCCGAGCCAGGCAAGGAGCCATCCGTTGCCGATACGGAACAGAACAGTCTCGGCGTCGCGACCCGGGCTCTTGGCCGCAACAATGACCGCTACCACAACCGGGCCGAAGCCCGCAGCCGTCAACGCCGAAGCGGCGGTCCGATGCCCTGCACGCCAGGCCTCGTCGCTGCGCAACGTCGACGGGAGGCGGATTCCGGCAAAGAGGTTTCTTGGCAACCGCCCCGCCGCCGCCATGCGTCCCAGGCCGACCACGACTACGCCGCCGAACCCGAACCGGATCGCCTTCAACACGAATGCCAGACTACGACAGTTCGCACGCGCAAGGACGATGGGTCCTGAGCGGTCCCATGGCTTGGCGCCTGCCTACCGACGAGCGCGCGATCGTCTAGCCTCGATGTCTCCGCGAGTTGTCGGCGCCGCCGTCGGGTTCTGCTTCGGCCGTTTGTCAGCCAATCCGCAGCAAATCGGCCACGCGCTCGCACGCGAACTCTCCGGCTGACGCAACGCCCGGGTCGGGCAGTACCGGGTCATCTGCTGGATCGACGAAAACGAGCTGATTGTCCACGTCGACCGGGTTGATCACCGAAGCGACGTCTACTGTCCGAGATAGGCCGGCCCAACCTCGCGTGCCAACGCCGCCTGGGTGGTTACCACGCGACCGAGTCTGAGACAATCAACTTTCTAGCCACGGCGACCTGAAGGCAGAAAGCCCGGAGGCGAGTGGAAACTGTGCGGACCCCAAGGAGTTGATCATGGTCTTTGTAGCCATTCTCAAGAGAACATTGAAAGATGGCCGCACGTATGAAGACTTTCGTCGGGCCTGGTACCACAAGGTCGGCTTCGGCACGGAGAACAGGATGTTCACTGTGCTGAATGCAGCCGATCCACGCGAGATAATCGTCATCGCCCTGACTGAGACAACCCTAGAACTGGCGAGTCGGTTGCTCTCGATAGATGCCAACGAGCGCCAGGACAGTCCCATGGCTGATGTCATTGAGCCAGAGATTGATCGCACCTTCGGCATTCTCATTTCCGAGGACGATTTCTCGGCAACGGGTTCCATCGAATACAAGCCGGCCACAGTCAACGGCAGAGAGATCGACATCTCAGAGGTCGCCAGATTCATCCAGGAGGGCACGAAGTTGCTAACTGATTCTTTGCGCGATGAGAACTAGAAGCTCCTCGAACGGTGGGACGTGACCATTGCGAGCGGGTCCCAGTCTGGTCTCCGGGCATAGAACAAGACCGCTGCGCCTCGGGCCGCTTCCGCATTCAGACCCTCTTCCGTGAGTCCGCCAACCTTGGTCTGCTCACTGAGCACTTATGGTGATGCCTTCCGACTCCCCACTTCATTTGCACCCAGGCATGCTGCCCGGTAGGTCAGGACAATGCTGACGAGAACGTTATGCAGCAGACCCCATGAATCCCTCGCCGCGAGCGCGAGGCAAGGCTTGCGCGAACGCACCGGGAGAGGGCACCCACCTCATGGCGATGGCACCAGTGGCACGCACCCGGCGCCAGAACTCTTCCGGGTGAGCCCGATGAGATCCTTTGGGCCTTCGGTGCCGAGCCGAACCTCAAGCGGCACAGCCTCGATGTTGTATCTCGTGAGGAATCATGGGGGATGCCGCACACGTCGTCAGTCACCACCCGATGCCGGCCACCGCTTCCTCCGGATTGACTCCTTGGAGCCAGATGGGGATCGTCGACTTCGCCTCCTGGGTCCGTGAGATTGTTCAGTCGAGCCGCCGGGAGGCGACTTGTACGCCAGGGCCTTGAGCACCAGCCGCAGACGTGCCCCTGCCGGCCGGTGAGGTCTCCTTCCACGAGGGTGGGATCTCGTGCCCCGGGCACAGTAGAGCCTTGTCATTCACGGCTTCATAGTCATCGATCTGTGCCGGCTCTCGCTAACGTCTTCAGCATGACGATCAAGACCCGCACCCTCGGACGCACCGGAACAGACGTGACCATCCTCGGCTACGGCGCCATGGAATTGCGAGGCCAGCCGTGGGGACCGGCGATCGAGGACGAGGACGCAGGCCGGCTCCTCAATGCCGTGCTTGACGAGGGCGTCAACTTGATCGACACCTCGATCGACTACGGACGCAGCGAGGAGCTGATCGGGCAGTACCTGGCCAATCGCCGAGACGAGTACTTCCTCGCGTCAAAGTGCGGATGCCTCCTCGCCGACCCGCCCGCTGGTGCGACACCGCCGTTCCCGCACGACTACAGCGTGGGCAACATCCGGGCGGGGCTCGAGCAGAGCCTTCGCAGGCTCAAGACCGACCGCCTCGATCTCCTGCAGGTCCACATGTCGCCGAGCCGAGCCCAGATGGAGTCTGACGAGACCATCGCGACGCTCATGGCGCTTCGGGGCGAAGGCAAGATCCGTTTCCTCGGCATGTCCGGAACGCTTCCCAACCTGGCTGACCACATCGCCATGGGTGTCTTCGACGTCTTCCAGATCCCCTACTCTGCACTCCAGCGCGAGCACGAGGCTCTCATCACCGAGGCGGTGGCGGCAGGGGCGGGCACTCTCATCCGGGGCGGCGTGGCCCGCGGCGCCCCTGCGGAGGACAAGGGCTGGCGTCAGGGACCGCTCGGGCTTGCCGAGGGTGAGGGCAAGCGCCGCTGGGAGCTTTCCGGAGTAGAGGGCCTTCTCGGCGAGATGAGCGGGCTCGAGTTCGTCCTGCGCTTCACGCTCAGCCACCCAGCCCTGTCGAGCACAATCGTCGGTACGTCCGACATCAACCACCTCCGCTCCAACGTGGCTATCGCCGAGAGGGGTCCGCTGCCCGCTGCCCTCTACGAGGAGGCCAAAGGGCTCCTGGACGTGGCGAGCTCGTAGCCTTGCCTCGCACCGGCTACCTCATGGTCGTGGCCGACATCGCCACGACATCTCGAGGCGTGTCGTCGACTGCCCGTATCGATCTGGCGAACCGATGAACAAGTGGGAGCGAGCTACGAGTGCCCGGCAATCGCGTGGGGCTCGTAGGGCGTCTCGAGCTGTTCGATCTCATCGGTGGTCAGGTCCACTTCGACTGACGCCAGCGCGTCCTCAAGCTGTGCAAGCTTGGTCACCCCGACGATCGGCGCGGTCACGACCGACTTGGCGTGCAGCCATGCCAGCGCGACCTGCGCGCGGCTGATGCCGCGCTCGGCGGCAATCACAGTCACTTTCTCGACAATTGGCCGGTCGCGTTCGGAGTACAGCTGCTTTCCGAACTCGTCGGTGCCGCTGCGTTCGGTGACATCGTCCCAGTCGCGAGTCAGCCGGCCGCGCGCGAGCGGACTCCAGGGAATGACGCCAATGCCTTCGTCCTGGCACAGCGGCAGCATCTCGCGCTCCTCTTCTCTGTAGAGGAGGTTGTAGTGATCTTGCATCGAGACGAACCGTGTCCAGCCGTTCTGCTCTGCGGCGTGAAGCATCTTGGCGAACTGCCACGCGTACATCGAAGAGGCTCCGAGGTAGCGGGCCTTCCCGGATCTCACCACGTCATGGAGCGCCGCGACGGTCTCTTCGACCGGCGTCGCCGGATCGAAACGGTGGATCTGGTAGAGATCGACGTAGTCGGTCCCGAGCCGCGTGAGGCTCTTGTCGATCTCGCTCATGATCGCCTTGCGGGACAGCCCGCCTCCGTTCGGTCCGGGGCGCATCGGAAAGTAGACCTTCGTCGCGAGCACGATCTCGTCGCGTGAACTGAAATCAGCGAGCGCCCGGCCGACGATCTCCTCACTGCTGCCGTCGGAGTACATATTTGCGGTGTCGAGGAAGTTGATGCCCGCCTCGAGAGCACGGCGAATGATCACCCTCGCGTCGTCCTCGCCGAGGCTCCAAGGATCGAGGCCGCGCTCCGGCTCTCCGAAGCTCATACAGCCGAGGCAGATCCTCGAGACCTCCAGCCCTGTCGAGCCGAGCCTCACGTAGTCCATCCAGGTCGCCTCCTCGATCGGGCAGCTGCGCGGGAGAGCGTCTACACGCCCGCGAGGATCACCCTAACGGCGGCGGTTCACTCCGGACCACCGCACGATCGTGGCTGTACGGAACCGTTCGTGTGCAGGCCGGCCGGTGGGATCGCCTGCCGGGTCCGGCCTGCATCATTCGTGAGTGCTGCTTTACGGTCTTGACCAGATTGCAACGCTCTGGCGTACCTCTTGAGCACGTCATCGTCGTTGCGACCACGGCAATAACGCAAGGGTGACGGCAGTGTCACAGGGCCGCTGTAGCGTCCTCTGCCATCGGATCACGTCGTGATCCCCTCCTGACCGCCAGCTCCAGACAGTACCGGGGGTGCTGGTGTGGACTCTCGCCCCTGGCATGGGGCCGCTGTGTGTATCGCGCCCTGCCAGAGCCTCGTCCTGAGGTCTGTAAGCCCTGAAACTCTCCGGACTGCGTCCCTCGGGGCTACTCCGCTCGGCTCTCTCTGACTGACCAGGTGCACCCATCGGCACCACACGGAGGACTCAGGAATGATGACCAAGAACAACCGCCCGGAACTCGTCGCCCAGCTGACCGAGGGGATCAGTACCCTCACGTCGTCCGAGGAATGGCAGCGCTACCTCAACTTCCAGAGCCGCTTTCACCACTACAGCTTTGGGAACGTTCTCCTCATCGCCGCGCAGTGCCACGAGGCAACTCGGGTGGCAGGCTTCAACGCCTGGCGGAAGCTCAATCGCTTCGTCCGCAAGGGTGAGAAGGCTATCTGGGTTCTCGCCCCCATGGTCTACAAGAAAGCCGACGCCGAGGACGGCGAGAACGATCGGGTCATCCGAGGCTTCAAGTTCGTGCCTGTATTCGACATCGCTCAAACCGACGGCGAAGAGCTGCCGTCCATCTGCAACCGGCTCGAAGGTGACGATCCCAAAGGTCGCTACGCCCAGCTCGTGGCGGTCGCTCAGTCCATCGGTTTCAGAGTCGAGGACCACGAATTCAACGGGAGCGCGAATGGCGACTGCTGCCACGCCGAGCACCGCATACGGGTCGAGACGACCAACACACCCGCGCAGCGGGTGAAGACGCTCGCACACGAACTAGCCCACGCCCTGCTCCACGAGAGCTACGACAACCGAGCGCTTGCCGAGTTGGAGGCTGAGTCCACGGCATACGTCGTCTCCCAGATGCTTGGGATCGACTCCAGTGACTACTCCTTCGGGTACCTCGCAACCTGGGCCGGTGATGGCGAGCATGCGATCGCCGGGATCAAGGCATCCTGTGAGCGCATTCAGAAGAGCGCAGCCGCCATCCTGCAGGCTTTCGAGCCTGCGACCGACGATGAGGCCGCATGAGCCGCTTTCCTCCGGCAGTGGCTGTACTGGGTACTGCCCGCCTGCGTCTGGACGTACGACTTCGCGGTCAGGTTGACCTCGGCCGGCTGGCGCGGCGACATCGACGGGCGCGCCCCGCTGCTGCACCACAAGCGGGCCCTGATCCTGACCCCTACGACCTTTGTCACGGACGCCTACGACGCTGGTGTCCGTGACGGCATGGGAGGGCCATCGACTGGGGCTTCAGGTTCCCCGGTATGCGAGACGTCGAGCGCGTCCATTTCTACGCGGCCACGTCCGCCACGCCCGAGCTGGTCCGGCAGTACTCTCGGCCGTCCTGCTTATCGTCGCCAGCTTCGACTGGGCCCGGCAGGCTCACGGAAGGCCAGGCGTCGGAGGGCGGCGCGCAAGCGCCTTGGGGGCTCGCACCTGTTCCGGGTCCCAGCCATGGCTGCGGCCCGGTCGTTGCCGTTGTCGTCCTGGCCGCAGCACCGTCCGCGCTTGCGGGCCGAGGGACTAACTACTATCGTCGATAAACGATGATAGTGGACCGGGACCGGGCAGAGCTCTTTGCGGGCTGGTTCCGCTGCCTCGCCGATCCAACCCGCATCCAGATCCTGAGCGTGCTGGCGAGCGAACACCGCCCCATGACAGTCGGCGAGATCGTCGCCGCCATGGACGTGGGCCAGTCGACCGTGTCCGAGCACCTGCGCCGGCTGGCAGAGACCTGTTTCGTCCACGTCGAGCACCGCGGTACGGCGAGCTTGTTCTTGATCAACGACCGTTGCATCGAGTGTCTGCCCTCGGCGGCCGAGCTGGTGATGGGCAACGTGGAAACGGGGGTGTTGCCGCCGCCACGGCCAGGCGCGACCAGCCGGCGCGCCCGCCGGGAGGCCCGCAACCAAGCCATCAGCACCTGAACCTCACGAGGGGCCCACAACAGGGCCAGGAAAGGACGAAGAATGGCGACATCTGAGACCAACGCCGACGAGCTACGCGAGAGTGTCCGCCGGCACTATGCGGGATCGGCTCTGGCGGTGATGAGGACGGCGGCCCCCTGCTGCGGGAGCGAGAACGCGGGGAGCCAGGCCCTGGCAAGCGAAGGCGGGGCCGCGTTCTACGACGCCCTGCAGCGCGAAGCCCTGCCTGACGCGGCGGTGCTGGCGTCGCTCGGTTGCGGTAATCCCACCGCGGTGGCCGATCTCCGGGAAGGAGAAACGGTCCTCGACCTCGGCTCCGGCGGTGGCATCGACGTGATCCTGTCCGCCAAGCGGGTCGGCCCGACCGGCATGGCCTACGGGCTCGACATGACCGACGAGATGCTGGCGCTCGCCCGGGACAACGCGGTTAAGGCCGGGGTGGCCAACGTCAAATTCCTAAAGGGCGTGATCGAGGACATCCCGCTGCCGGCGGGCTCGGTCGATGTCGTGATCTCCAACTGTGTCATCAACCTGTCCACCGACAAGGCGGCTGTCTTCGCCGAGACAGCGCGGGTGCTAAGGCCAGGGGGCCGCCTCGGCGTGAGCGATATCGTCGCCGAGGACCGTCTTTCAGCTGCCGAGCGAGCCGAACGCGGCTCCTACGCCGATTGTGTCGCCGGCGCGCTCTCACAGAGCGAGTACATCGCCGGCCTGGAGGGGGCCGGGTTCGAGGAGGTCTCGGTGCGCTTCACCCATGAGTTCGCCGATGGCATGCACGCAGCCATAGTGCAGGCGAACAGGCCCGCAAAGCTCGCGGACAGCCATGAGCCGGCACAGGAGGCGGGCGCTCGCTGATGTCAGCCGCCGCTCCCGTGACCGGTATCGAGGAGCTCGGACCAGGGCATTGGCCCGCGGTGGCCCGCATATACGGCGAGGGCATCGCGACCGGTAACGCAACGTTCGAGACGGAACTGCCCTCCTGGGAAGTCTGGGACAGGTCCCATCTGGCGGCGCACCGCTTCGTCGGGTCCCTCGACGGCGAGGAGGTCGGCTGGGTCGCGGTAAGCCTGCGGATTCCGAGCCATTCCGTACACCCGTTCCGATCGAATCCGTACACCGATTCCGACGTTTTCGTACACCCGGTGAGGAGACTCTCCTAGCAGCTGGCGCGAGGTAGCCCCTGCTCGGCAGGCTCCTCGGACAACCCGTCCGAGGAGCAACCGTTGACCAGACCCCGTGTCGCCATGCGCAAGATCCGAGATGTCCTCCGGCTGAGCTTCGGTGAAAAGCTCAGCCGCCGCCAGGTGAGTGCCTCGCTCGGCATTCCCGTCACCACCGTGTCCGACCACGTCATGCGTGCTGTGGCGGCGGGCTTGTCCTGGCCGCTCCCCGACGAGCTCGACGACCACGGCCTCGAGCAGTTGTTGTTCCCGCCAGTGGTGCCGTCGGGCATCGTCCGGCCCACTCCGGACTGGAAGTACGTCCACCTCGAGCTGCGGCGAAAGGGCGTGACGTTGCAGCTTCTCTGGCTCGAGTACCGCGAGGACCATCCCGACGGCTACGGCTACAGCCAGTTCGCCAACCTGTACCGGGCCTTTAGGGGACAAGTCGACGTCGTCATGCGCCAGGAGCACCGGGCGGGCGAGAAGCTCTTCGTCGACTTCGCGGGCCAGACGATCCCGATCTACGACCGGCGAACCGGCGAGGTGACACTGCAAGCCGAGCTGTTCGTCGCCGTCGCCGGGGCGTCGAGCTACCTCTACGCCGAGGCCTTCGCCTCCCAGGAGCTCCTGTACTGGGTGACCGCCCACACCCACGCCTTCGAGTTCATGGGGGGATGCCACGAGATCGTGGTCTGCGACAACTTGAGATCGGGCGTCACCCGGCCGCACCGTTACGAGCCGGACGTGAACGCCACCTTCCAGGAGATGGCGGCCCATTACGGCGTCGCGGTCATCCCGACTCGGACCTACAAGGCCCGGGACAAGGCCAAGGCCGAAGCCGGAGTGCTCTTGGCCGAGCGCTGGATAATTGCCCGGCTGCGACACAGGCACTTCACCTCGCTCGGCGAGGCCAACGCCGCCATCGCCGAGTGCGTGGAAGCCATCAACTCTCGCCCGTTCAAGAAGCTGGACGGCTCACGCAAGATCCTGTTCGAGGCTTTGGACCGCCCGGCGCTCAGGCCACTTCCGCCAGAGCGTTATGAGTTCGCCACCTGGAGGCAGGCCAAGGTCAACATCGACTACCACATCGAGGCCGACCACCACTACTACTCGGTTCCCTACCAGCTCGTCGGCAAGGTCGTCTACGTGCGCAGCTCCGCTACGACCATCGAGGCCCTCTACAGCTCAAAGCGTGTCGCCTCGCACCCCCGCAGCTTCAAGCGTGGGCAGTTCACGACCGATCCGGCCCACATGCCCGAGTCGCACCGGCGCTACGCGCAATGGACCCCGAGCCGCATCATCAACTGGGCGAGCGCCACGGGCCCCTCGGCCGCGAAGCTCGTCGAGGCGATCATCAGATCCCGGCCCCATCCCGAACAGGGCTTCCGCTCCGCGCTCGGCATCATCCGCCTCGCCGATCGCTACGGCACCGAACGCGTCGAGGCGGCGTGTGGCCGGGCACTGCACCTTCGCGCCTACTCGTATCGAAGCGTGCAGTCGATCCTTGTCCACTCACTCGACAAACAACCCTTGCCCGAGGCGCGCCCGAATCGTCCCCATCCCCGCCACCACAACGTGCGCGGGGCGACCTACTACCAATGAAAGGAAGACACGTGCTCTCCAACACGACCATCGAGGGCCTGCACACCCTTCGGCTCCAGGCCATGGCCTCAGGTGTCATCGAACAGCGCGAGCAGCCCGACTACGCCGCTCTCGGCTTCGAGGACCGCCTCGGCCTGCTCGTCGACCGGGAGCTCCTCGCCCGGAGCAATAGGCGACTGACACGCATGCTCAAGTCCGCGAAGCTCAAGCTGCCCGCGGTGATCGAGGACCTCGACTTCCGCCGTCCCCGTGGGCTCGAGCGCCAGACGGTGCTGCACCTCGCCGAGTGCCACTGGGTGAATGAGCACCAGGCGGTTCTCGTCGTGGGCCCGACCGGGGTCGGAAAGACATACCTCGCCTGTGCGCTCGCGCACTGCGCGATCCGTCACGGGCACACGGCGCTCTACCTGCGAGCCCCACGGATGTTCGACGAGCTCGCAATCGCACGCGCGGACGGCCGTCTGTCACGGCTCATGGCCAGCTGGGCACGCATTGACGTCCTCGTCATCGACGATTTCCTGATTCGTCCGCTCAACTCCGACCAGGCGGCCGATCTGCTCGAGGTGATCGAAGACCGTGCCCAGCTGCACTCGACGGTCGTCACGAGCCAGCTCCCGGTCGCTCACTGGCACGAAGGCATAGGCGACGCCACGATCGCCGACGCCGTGCTGGACCGGCTGTTGGAGAGGGCCAACCGCATCGAGCTCGTCGGCGAGTCCCTGCGCCGGAGCGAGACGGCGACCGCCGCCAAGCCGAGGAACGCCAAGTGACCGTCCGAGGATGTTCCACGGTTCGCGTCAGCCCGCCGACGTCCTTCGTCACGCCGGAGTGCCTTCTACGAGGTTCACCTCCAAGCCGAGGTGTATGGCCGTCCGCGCAGCTATGAACGAACGTCGCGACCACTACCTCGCCCCCGCCACAGACAACGACACCGAGTCGGTGCTCGACGAGGCGATCGACTCGCTCGCGAGGTTGCGTGCCATGGGAGGGCGGGGCAACGCTGGCGTCGATCTTCACCTCCTCACCAGCTTGATCGACGAGGCGACGAGACGGCTACGCGGCGCCGTTGCCCGAGCGCGCGGCCAGGACTACTCATGGGCGGAGATCGCCGATCTTCTCGGAGTCACCCGGGCGAGTGCGTGGCAGCGCTACGCCGGGCGAACCGACGACGACCCGACGCCGGTCGAGGACAGGCCATGAACGGCGGGGTGAAGCTATTCCTCGTGAGTGAAGTCGAGCCGGATCAGCGCGAGATTTCGACGCGTTCGACGGCGAGCTTCAGTGCCTGCAAACTATCGATCAAGCACCGCGAAGGAGGTGAGCTAACGGGATAGGCCCCCAAGCGTCGGCCGCTGCGCGGCCTCCGACGCCCGCGTCCGAAAACGTCGGACTGGGTGTACGGAATCATCGGAATACGCAGTAAGCCCCGTCTCGGACCGCTGCGCCTATGCGGGCGTCGTCGAGGACAGCGTCTATGTCGCCAGCGAAGCGCGCCACCAAGGTGTTGGGCGCTTGCTCCTAGAACGGCTGGTCCGCTCGACCGAGGCGGCCGGCATCTGGACCATCCAAACAGGGATCTTCCCCGAGAACGAAGCCAGTGTGCACCTGCACGAGCGCGCTGGCTTCAAGGTGGTGGGGCGCAGAGAGCGTCTCGGGAGGCTGAACGGTGCCTGGCGGGACGTGTTGTTGCTGGAACGGCGAAGCAAGGTCGTGGGCCAAGACAAGACATCAACATACGGCTCTCGGGCACCCGAGCCGGGATCGTGCACTCATCTTCGTTGATCTTTGCTTGCTGGAAGAGGAGCGCCGGAGTCGGCGACATCAGTGCGATCTCCGCACCGCGTGCCCCACCCGGCCTTCACTAGCTGCGTCTGCTCCCGGCCCAGGGTCCAGGTCAGCTGGGCTAAGGGGTTTGAACTACGAAACGAACGGCAGCGATCGCAGACGCAGCACGGCCCAGGCCAGCGTTGATGCTGGGCACGGGTTGCACGCCATCCCGCGTCGCGTTGTTCGTGAACAAACACACAGAGTCGGCCGATCCGCGAACTGATTTCGCGGTTCGAGAGTCGCCCCATCATCTCCACCGGTTGTCAGAGAGAAAACATTCTCCCTGTTGGCGGCCGCCTCTCCTGTCCGATTCGGACGCGAGCAAACCACGGAGCTATCGCCCAGGCGGCAAAGCCAACTAGTTTCAGAAACCAGACGACGATGCGAAATGACCTGGACTGACCACCTCACCGGCGACCCCCTGCCCTGGCTGCTCGCAGACGATGCGCCAGCGGTCAGGGCCGCGACGCTCCAGCGCCTGTGCGACCTGCCCCACGACGACGCCGAGGTCGTCACAGCCCGGGCGGCAGCTACGCGCACCGAGCCCATCCGGTCGATTCTGAACGCCCAAGCCGCCGAGGGATGGTGGGTCAAGCCGGGCGCCGGATACGCCCCCAAGTACACCGGCACCGTGTGGGAGTTGATCTTCTTGGACCAACTGGGCGCCGATCCCGCCGATCCTCGCATCCGCCGCGCCTGCGACTACGTGCTGTGCCACACCCGGGCCACTTCTGGTGGCTTCGGCTCTTCTGGGGCCAATGATGACGCCCCTCCCCCACAGTCGAGGGTCATTCACTGCCTCAACGGCAACCTCATCCGAGCCCTGATCGGCTTCGGCTGTTGGGGAGACCCCCGGCTGAGCGCCTCGGTGGACTGGGCGGCACGAGCGATCACCGGCGACGACGCTGACCGCTACTACCAGTCGGGGACGAGCGGGCCGGCTTTCGCGTGCGCCGCGAACGATCACAACCCGTGCGCATGGGGAGCCGTAAAGGAGCTCCTCGGCCTCGCCCGAGTCCCACCCGACGAACGCAGCCGCATCGTTCGCAGGGCCATTGACCAAGGCGTTGAGTTCTTGCTGTCACGCGATCCCGCCGTCGCCGACTACCCGATGCCGTCACGGGACACCAAGCCGTCCGGCTCCTGGTACAAGCTCGGGTTTCCCTCCGGGTACGTCACCGATGTGCTCCAGAACCTCGAGGTTCTCGCCGAGCTCGGCCATGCCCGCAACCCGAATCTTGCCAGTGCCTTGCGCTGGGTCGAATCCCAACAGGACCAGGGACGATGGACAAACCGGTACGCCTACAACGGCAAGACCATTGTCGACATCGAACGACAGGGCCAATCTTCAAAGTGGGTCACCCTGCGCGCCTGCAGCGTCCTCAAAGCCGCCTGGCAATAGGTACCCATCAATCCAGGGCAGTTCAAAGCGATTGTGGCGCCAACGCGGGCGGAAGTGGTGGCCGACAACTAGCCCGATCGCGAGATGCGGTTCTCGCTACGACTGGCCTCGGGCTTCAGCAAAGGACCTGCCTAATGCAGCGGTTGGGCTCGAGAAGCGGTCGAATTTCAGAACCTGCGCCCGGGACAGGGCGTAACGCACATACAGTCTCCGTCGGATATCGCCATTCGTTATCGGATACGGTTCTTCTGATGCGGGAGTTCCTGAGGGGGCTGGTGAGGCTCCACATCCTCCACCACGCTGCGCGCGGCGAGATCCACGGAGCGCGGATGTCAGAGGAGCTCGCTCATCACGGCTACCGGATAAGTCCAGGCTCCCTCCGTCCGACGCTTCACAAGATGGAATCTGAGGGGCTGTTGCCTTCCCGCACGCAGATCGTCGAGGGTAGATCGCGACGCTCGTATTCCATCACACACTCGGGCCAGCGCGTCTTGAAGGAGACCATCGTGAAGGTGCGAAAACTCGCTGACGAGGTGCTCGGAGTGCAGGGCTCGTGAGCACGAACGGGCAGAGTGACGGGTCGGTCGGTACGACGAAGGTGTCGCTTTGGACGATTGCTCGTGAATGGACACGTCTCGGTTGCATCGGGTTCGGCGGCCACCCTCCCACATTGCTCTGCTCCGGCACATGTGCGTCGAAGAGCGGAAGTGGATCGAAGCAGCGGAGTTCGAGGACGCCATCGCGTCAGTGAACCTCCTGCCCGGCCCGGCATCTACGCAACTTGCGATCTTCTGCGCCTGGCGATTGCGAAGAACGGTAGGTGCGATCCTCGGTGGGATCTGTTTCGTCTTCCCAGGACTCGTACTGATCCTGCTTCTCTCGGCGGTCTTCCTTGCGCACTACCCACCTCTCTGGATCCTCGGAGCGGCGGCAGGCGCAGGTGCGGCCGTTCCGGCGGTGGCACTTAGCGCTGCAAGCGGGTTCGTGCCGGCGAGCTGGAAGCGCGCCGGAACTTCGAGGGGCAAGCGAACTCGCTGGCTCCTCTATGGTCTGATCGGAGGCACCGCCGCCGCCGCCATCGGTCCATACCTGGTACTCGTACTCCTTACCTGCGGACTGTTCGAGATCGTCATTCGACGCGAGGGCAGCGCGTCATCAAGTTCCGCCCGGACTGTCGTTGGGGCGGTCGCCGCGCACGCCATCGCTCTCGGCGGATTTGGCGCGCTCGCTTGGGTCGCGTTCAAAGTGGGCGCTCTCTCCTACGGTGGCGGATTCGTCATCGTTCCGCTAATGCAGCACGACGCAGTGACAACCTTCCACTGGATGACCGGTGCACAGTTCCTAAATGCCGTGGCGCTCGGCCAGGTCACGCCGGGTCCCGTGGTGCTCACCATCGCGGTCGTCGGTTATGCAGCGGGGGGCATCCGAGGCGGACTCTTTGCCACTTTTGTCGCCTTTACGCCGTCATTCTTGTTCATTCTCTTTGGTGCCCCGCGCTTTGATCGGATCCGAACGAACCTCATGATCCAGTCGTTCCTCAGCGGCGCTGGACCGGCTGTCATAGGAGCAATCGCTGGGTCGGCGATACCGCTCGGTCTCGCGTTCCAACATCTTTGGCAGGTCCCGGTTCTGGCCGGCGCGTTGGTTTGGTTCTTCGTCCTTCGCCGTGGCGTCGTGAACGGACTGCTTGTCGCCGGGGGAGTCGGTGTCGTGCTCGCGCTAACTGGAGTGCCCGTTTAGCGCACATTCTCCACGAAACGGCGATCGCGCTTGGAACGGTCCGTGGCACGTGCCAAGCGGACATATCCTGGCCGATTACCGCTCGAGCATGCTCGCGCTACCTCTGGTCTCGCTGTCGGTGAGCCTTGACAATCTCGGAGCGGCGACGGCCATAGCCGTCTCCGGAGTCGACCGGAAGCTGCGGCTCCGCGTCGCACTGATCTTCGGCCTGTTCGAGGGCGTCATGTTGGTCGAGTAGGGGTCATGAGCCGACGCACGCGCCCACAGACCTGTCACAATCTCACGCGCACAGAACGACTCCCTTGTGCCTGTGCCCGTCAATGGGAGCACCGCGCTGGATAATAGCTATAGGACGCACGCATCACCGTCGATCGGGCGCCGTCTGAATTCCGTAAGCTCGGACGTTCTGGGCGTGCGTTCGGCGCTGACCCTGATCGACACGTATATGGTCACCCGAGCCGATCTGTCCGTAGGATCTTGGAATGGCTCATGCGCGCTACTTGCTCGACAATCAACAGAGCGAGGCGGGCCAGCGCTTCGATGCTCTCGGGACGCTCTTCAACCCGTCGACCTTCCGGCACATGGGGTCGATCGGCCTGTCACTCGGGTGGCGAGTGTGGGAGGTTGGGGCCGGAGGTACAAGCGTGCCTGCCTGGATTGCCGAACAGACCAAGGCCGATGTGTTGGCCACCGATATCGACACCACCTGGCTGGAAGCCGAGGATGACCGCTTCGCAGTGAAACGGCACGACATCGGAACCGAGCCCGCACCGGGCGATTCGTTCGACCTCGTCCACGCTCGACTTGTGCTCGTCCACGTCCCTCAGCGGTCCAAAGCCCTGGCCACGATGATTGACGCCCTCAAACCTGATGGATGGCTCCTGGTCGAAGAAGCTGATTCTGGTTTGCAGCCTCTTGCATGTCCCGACGACCACGGCGCGGCAGAGAAACTCGCCAACAAGTTGAAGGTGGCGTTTCGTGCCCTGATGGTCGAACGAGGTGTGGATCTGTCATTCGGTCGCAAACTTCCAAGACTTCTCAGAGCTGCGGGACTTGTGGACGTGCAGTCGGATGCCTACTTTCCGATAGGCGGACCTGCGGTAGACCGGCTGGAGCGTGCAACAGTGGAACAGATCCGGCAGCGCCTGATCGCCACGGAACTGGCGACTGAGGACGAGATCGAACAGCACCTATCCAACGTCGCTACAGGTCAGCTCGACTTGGCAACCTCGCCCATGGTGTCCGCCTGGGGCAGGAAGCCCAGTTGACCGACAGTTAGCAGCGCCTCGCCAAGCGCCCGCCCCTGATCGCCGGGTGGCGGCGACACCGGCTACTCCTCCCCGGAGAAGCGCTCCCATGCCGACTGGCGCGTCATTCCGAGTGCTTCACCGATGCGTGCCCAACTGACGCCTCGCGCTCTGAGCGCGGCGACGTGGTGAGCGACCGCACGGTCGACGTTCTGATGAGCAGCGTGAGCTCGCACCATCTCAGCGAGCAGGTCCTCGTCAGATAACGCCCCCCAGGCCTTCAGGGTCTGTGGAATCTGCGACTTGGTCGAAGGAATCGCGTCACCTGCCCGATGTCCCTTGAGATCGAGTGCCTCAGCGATTACCTGAGTGCAGAGGTCTACGCACTCATTGCAGATGTAAACACCGGGACCGGCGACCAGCTTGACGACGTCGAACTGGCTCTTGGCACAAAACGAACAGCTCAACGCCTCCTTGCTTGAAGTTCGCAACGTTCGTCTCCTCTTCTCGACCACAGCAAGTAAGGATAAGCCTGACTGAACCGCCAGGGTAAGCCTGACGAGCTCGACAAGACCGAGCCAAGAGAGTCCCACAACCACGGATCGTGGGCGTCCAGAAACGACGCGGATCTGGTTGGTCATTCGACACGCAGAGTCGGCAGGGAGCGCCTATCGGGCGGGTCACCGGAACCTCGTTACGCGCTGCGTAACCAGTAATGGTGGCTGTCGCTCGGTGGAGCGTTTTGTCTCCAACAGTTGACGGAGGGGCATGCTGGCGGTCACGCAGGTTCCCAAGAGCAGCGCCGCTGGCTCGTCAGAATCAGTGAGAACGTGGACCTCGCGGACGTCTGAGAGGTCGTCGAGTTCACCGATCTCACCCAACAGGAAGGCGAAACGCGCCCGTCGGCGGTGGGCGCAGCGACAGGGCTAGTCCGTCGGGCCCAGGCGTCGACAGACGACATGACATTCAATCTCGCGTCCGAGCCCCCGGCCTGCTTTGGTGACAAATGGTCGGCAGGTGCTCGGCGCTGATCGACCACCGCGCCCGTAGCCGTCGATCTAGCGCGTCTCGACCCCTGCCATGGGAGTCTTGCGGGGCGTTGTTATACCCCGCCATCGTTGACGTCGATACCGAGCGGCCTACCCGAGCCCAGGCTCCCCGGTACTCGCATCGGTTGCCCGATCGACACCGGCACCTATGTGCGGGTACGCCGTAGTGGCATCAGCGCTAGCCTCGATTATTCGCGCGATAGCGGCATGAGGCTGCCAGTATCCGCGTAAAAGGCCTCCCCAGCTGGGAGAATGGCTGTGTTCCAAAGCAGCTCTCCAACCCAGGAGGAGGCCTCCTTGAAGGTGCATCGTAGCCGCTCGGTCCGCCGGGTCGAGGTAACCACCGACGGGCGCAACCTCGTCTCGCACGCGGGCACCGCGTTGT
>Ga0181524_10000331_pt1 | contig 57287 bp, 52 predicted proteins | sample PEATcosm2014_Bin_34_FD_119761 | JGI IMG/M metagenome (GOLD analysis project Ga0181524, IMG submission 119761) | Peatland microbial communities from MTU Mesocosm Facility, Houghton, MI, USA - PEATcosm2014_Bin05_60_metaG | ecosystem: Environmental > Terrestrial > Soil > Wetlands > Peat | place... | reverse complement strand
TTCCAGCCCCGCGGCTCGCATTCGTCCGCAGCGGCATAACCCGCACTCCATTGCCACCCTGCGCATTCTGCTGGCCCGTTCCCTGCTCAAGCAACTCTGCCGATGCCCGTTCTGTGGTGCTCGACATTTATACCACAGTAGTACTAGAAGCTTGCCCAACTCACACAATCTGCGACCTGCGTAAACCATCACTCCCTGCATGGCCGCCGCGCGATCGAGTTTCGGTTGAGACTCAGGGCGGCAATGTGGCGGCAGTGGAAAACACCCCGCCGCCGCCGTGAGGCCCTACTTGAACTGGGAGTCCGTTTACCCGGCCATGCCCTTTCAAAGCGGCGTGGTGGGTACCATTTACACTGAAAGACGGAGATACCTGTGTTTTTCGATAAAGTTCTTACCAAGATTTTTGGCACGGCGAACGAACGGATCATGAAGCGGTTGTGGCCGGTGGTGGCTACGATCAACGCTCTGGAGCCGGCTGTGCAGCAGATGTCGGCCGAGGAGTTGCGGGCCAAGACCGTGGAGTTTCGGGCGCGGATCAAGGCGAAGCTCGAAGGGATTACGGACGAGGACGCGGACAAGGCTGCCGAAGCGGTGAGGGCGGCCGAGCGGGAGGCGCTGGACGAGATACTGCCCGAGGCCTTCGCCGTGGTGCGCGAGGCGGGGTGGCGCGCGGTGCAGATGCGGCACTTCGACGTGCAGTTGATCGGCGGCATGGTGCTGCACCAGGGCAAGATCGCGGAGATGAAGACCGGCGAGGGCAAGACGCTGGTGGCTACGCTGGCCTGCTATCTGAACGCGCTGGCCGGGCACGGGGTTCACGTGGTGACGGTGAACGACTACCTGGCCAAACGTGACGCGGAGTGGATGGGCAAGATCTACGAGTACCTGGGGCTGACGGTGGGGGTGATCGTCCACGACCTGGACGACGGGGAGCGGCGGGCCGCTTATGCAGCCGACATTACCTACGGGACGAATAACGAGTTCGGGTTCGACTACCTGCGCGACAACATGAAGTTCGAGTTAAAAGATTGCGTGCAGCGGGGGCACTACTACGCGATCGTGGACGAGGTGGACTCGATCCTGATCGACGAGGCGCGGACGCCGCTGATTATTTCCGGACCGACGGACCAGACGACGGACAAATACCAGCGGGTGGTGAAGATCATCCCGCAACTGGAGATGGGCGAGGAGATTGACCAGGGCGAAACCAAGTACCTGACCGGCGACTACATTGTGGACGAGAAGCAGCGGACGATCGGGGTGACGGACCGGGGCTGGGAGACGATCGAGGGGCTGCTGGGGATCGGGAACATTGCCGACGCGGAGAACTGGGAACTGAAGCACTACGTGGAGACGGCGATCAAGGCGCACGCGCTCTATAAGCGGGACGTGGAGTACGTGGTGAAGGACGGCGAGGTGATCATCGTGGACACCTTCACCGGGCGGCTGATGCCGGGACGGCGCTGGAGCGACGGGCTGCACCAGTCGATCGAGGCCAAGGAGGGCGTGAACATCCGCAAGGAAGACCAGACGCTGGCGACGATCACGTTTCAGAACTACTTCAGGCTGTACAAGAAGCTGAGCGGCATGACAGGCACGGCGGAGACGGAGGCGGCGGAGTTCGAGAAGATCTACAAGCTGGAGATCGTGGTGATTCCGACCAACATGCCGATGCGGCGGCTGGAGAATCCGGACGTGGTGTACCGGACGGAGAAGGAGAAGTACAAGGCGGCGGCCGACGACATCGCGATGCTGCACGAGCGGAAGCAGCCGGTGCTGGTGGGGACGACGTCGATCGAGAAGAGCGAGCGGCTGTCGGGGATCCTGCAGCGCAAGGGCGTGCGGCACGTGGTGCTGAACGCGAAGTTCCACGAGCGCGAGGCGGAGATTGTGGCGCAGGCGGGACGGCTGGGGATGGTGACCATCTCGACCAATATGGCCGGGCGCGGCACGGATATTCTGCTGGGCGGCAATCCGGACTTCATGGCGCGGCAGGAGCTGGTGAAGAAGGGCAAGGCGCGGGCGATCAGCGCCAACGAGGGAGCGATCAACCCGATGGCGCCGGCGGGATTTCTGCGCTTCTACTACCAGGGGCAGGAGTTCGAGGTTGCGGATGCTGATTGGGCGGAGGCGCTGAAGGGCCATGCGGAGGCGGCGCAAGCGGATCACGAGCAGGTGATCGCGGCCGGCGGATTGTTCATTCTGGGGACTGAAAGACATGAGTCGCGGCGCATCGATAACCAGCTCAGAGGGCGCGCGGGACGGCAGGGCGATCCGGGCGAGTCGAGATTTTATCTGTCGCTCGAAGACGACCTGATGCGAATCTTCGCCAAGCAGTGGGTGAGCACGCTGCTGGAGCGGCTGGGGATGGAAGAGGGCGTGCCCATCGAGTCGAAGATGATTTCGAACCGCATCGAGGGGGCGCAGAAGGCGGTGGAGGCGCAGAACTTCGAGTCGCGCAAACACCTGCTGGAATACGACGACGTGATGAACAAGCAGCGCGAGGCCGTGTACGGGGTGCGGCGTCAACTGCTGGAAGAAGCGGACCAGCGGGAGCTGATTCTGGAGGAGTATGTCGGCGGGATTCTGAGCGACCTGCTGGACGAGTATGCGGCGGAGAAGCTGCACCCGGACCAATGGAACGTGAAGGGGCTGGAGGAGGCGCTGGTTGGGCAGTTCGGGCTGAACCTCAAGGCGGCGGGGATCAAGCCGCTGGAACTGGGGCGGCACGACCTGGGCGAGGCGATCTTCGAGAGGCTGAAAAAGGATTACGAGGTCAAGGAGAAGATTCTTGGGGCCGAGACCATGCGCTATCACGAGCGGATGGTGATGCTGAGTGTGATTGACGGGCTCTGGAAGGATCACCTGCTGAGCATGGATCACCTGAAGGAGGGGATCGGGTTGCGGGGGTATGCGCAGCAGGACCCGCTGGTGGCCTACAAGCGGGAATCCTTCGACATGTTCCAAGCGATGATGGACAAGTTCCATGAAGACACGGTCCGGTTCCTGTTCCGGATGCAGATTCTGGGGCCGGACGGACAGCCGGTGAGTGCGGCGCCGGAGGTGCGGCGGGAGGTTCCGAAGGCTCCGCCGGTGGCCAGCGCGGCGCAGCCTTTGACGCTGGATGCGGCGCCGCGAGAGATCTTGATTCCCACCCGGCAGGCCGCGACGACGATCGATGCGCTGGAGAAGGAGTTCCAGCGCAAGAAGCAGCGGGAGCTGGCGGCGGCCAGCTTTGCCGGCGCCGGGGACGCGAGCCAGCCGACGCAGCGCAGGACGGGGGAAAAAGTGGGGCGCAACGACCCCTGCCCCTGCGGATCGGGCAAGAAGTACAAGAAGTGCCACGGGGCGGAGAAGTAGCCGGGTCCGGCGGGGTCAGAATTTGGCGTGGCCGGGGCCTGGAGTGGTGGGGGCGGAAATGGAGGGCAAAGGACCATCCTGTCCTTCTCCAGATTTGGGAGTTGTGCCGGGTGCCTTCCAAAGATGCAGCGCCCGTCCCAGGAAGCCGGCGTGTTTTTTCGTATCCTGGTCTTCGGACAAGCCGCAGGCTCTTCGGGCCATGCGGCGAATCTCCATGGAGATGGGCGAGTCTTCCATGGCGAGGGGGGTGGCCGTGTTCTGTGTCCGCCGGGCAGTGGCATAATCGTCGGGAATCTTCCAGTCGACAGGCCTGGTGAGCGCCTTGGCAATTTGCTTGTCGTCGAGGACCACAGACTGAGGTGAATAGCGGTTGAGGACGATCTGGAGTCTGGGGCCACGGGAGGCGAAGAAGTGGCTGATGAGGCGATTGGCGTTGCGCAGTTCGGAGATACCGGCCTGGGTGACCAGGTAGACGTTGGCGGAATCCTCGAAGAGAGCCGAGTTCTTCAAATCGAGTCTGGATCCGGCATCGACCACCACGTAATCGAAGTTCTGGCGCGCGATAGCCAGCAGTTTGTCGATGGCGTCAAGAGGGGCCTGGGCTGAGGAGAAATCGCCTGGAGCGGCAAGTACGGATAGTCCCGAGCTATGCTTGGCCAGGAGCGTGGATAGGAAACTTGCATCCAGGCGGCTGTGATTCTCAAGAGCGTTGACGGTGGAGTACTCAGTGACCATCCCGAGGTTGAGGGCCGCGTCACCAAGGGGGAGACCGAGGTCGATCAACAAGGTGCCCTGGCAAGACTCCTGGGCCAGCGATACGGCAAAATTGGAGGCAATGGTGGTCACCCCGCAGCCGCCTTTGGCGCCGAGAAACACGAATAGCTTTCTGGCCGTCTTTCTCACCTGGTGAGTTGCCGGACCGCGGATCGAGATGCGCGCCAGGGCATCGGCTATGGCGGCGGGGACGAGGGGAAGAGTGAGGAATTCGCGGGCGCCCGCGCGCATGCAGCGGACCGCCAGTTCCAGATTGGCCTGGGCCGAATAGACGATCACGGTTGCGGAGCCATTTGCGTAGATGCTCTCCACCACCTCGAGGGCATATTCCGGGTCGCTGTCGAGGTCAACGATGACCACGTCGCAATGATGCTCCAGCATGCGGGACAGATTGTCCAGGTGGGGAGGGTAGGAAGAAAACTCCCGTATCACTCCGCCCGGGTATCCGGCCAGAGCGCCGGCTACTGCGTTGCGGCGCTGCTCATCCGGGCCGATGAGCACAATGTGCAAACCGCCAGCGCCGGGAGCGTCGGGGTTCTGGGAAAATGAGGACATAGTTATTCCGCCTCAGTTTAACCATAGATCAGTGGATCGTCCATGTGTTTCCTCGGAAAGAGGTACTTTCGGCGTTGGCATTGAGATTGGGCCCTTTTCAACCCGGACGGCGCCGACATTCATGGTTGTGATTGCATCGATCATGGGGATACGCGTTGACCGCCTTGGGAGATATCCGGCCCCCGGCATCGATCGAGTGGATGCGCTTTCCACCGCTTCCCTCATGGCCCGAGATTGAAGTTGATTTTCACTTCGACCGTCGACGGGCCGGCGCCGGGGACAAATCTCCATTTTCCGACCGCATCCCCGGCGGCAGGGGACAGCACTGCGCTGCCGCCGAGAGTCCTGACGGCGGTCACCTTGCCCGCAGCATCCACGGTGGCCTCGATCTTGACCACGCCGAAGATTCTCATGCGCTTGGCGAGTTCCGGTTAGACGGCCGCGATGCGGGACTTGACGGCGCGGTCGCCGGCCGCCCTGGCGGAGATGGCAAGTGCGACGACGAGCGCCAGCCCGGCGGCCTGAAACCAGCCTGATTCCGGCGCGGCGCAAGCGGCGGGGATGGATGGAAAGGTGATTCCTGAACATGGGCCCCCTGCTGTGAACTGCTCTCTGGGGTTATCGGCGGGAGAGGGGAATTATTCCTGAGAACTTTTGAATATCTAATTACCAAGGGAATTTGAAGGGCCTTTGGATAAGAGAGCGTGGCAGGCCTGGGCTATTGCGGGAGGCTGCCGGCGACGGCGGCGAAGGTGAGGTCCTGGGCATCGGAGCGGTGCTCGTCGCGCCAGAGGTCGAAGAGGCGGCCGTAGCTGAGGGTGATGTACTGCGAGGGGTCGATTCCGAGGCGGACGGCGGCGCGATCGATCCACCCGGCGGGGCCTTCGAGTTCGGCGTAGTTGCCGATGGGGGTTTCGTCGACGACGCAGTGGCCCTGACCGTCTTGCCACTCGGTGCGCCATTTTTCATAGCGGAAGGCGGCGACGAGGCCGAGGGAGAGAAAGACCTGGGCGAGGGCCGCGCCATCAGAAACCTCGGTTTCGGTTTCAATGCGGTGCTTGTGGGTATCTTCGCCGGGGCCCAAGTCGGGGAGGCGCTTGTGGGTGAGGAGGCAGCGGCCGGCATAGGTGCGGATGCGGAGGATTTCAGTGCGGGCGCGCATCTGGCGGTCCGGGGTGTCGTAGAGGACGTTGGACTCGAAGGAGCGGGGGGTTTGCAGACGAAAGCCAGCGGCTTCGAGGCGGCGGGTGAGGCCGGGAAGGTCGTCGACGCGGAATTTGATTTCGGTTTCGACAAACATGGTCAAAAGGCGGCTTTCAGCTTAGCTTTGCTTGTGCGGCAGCGTGGTGTTTCCCAAGCCGGCTGCGCACAAAACGACCTAGAGGCTGGAAGCTGGTAGCCAGAGGCTATGACGGTGAGTATACGGCAGGTGGCCTCAGCCGGCTCGAAAGGGCGAGAATAAGAGGGTGAAGACGCTGCGATTGGTTGTCGACCCTGCACATCTTGAGACTGCCCAAGCCAAGAAGGCGCTTGCGCGGGCGGCGGAGATTCTGCGCGCTGGGGGACTGGTGGCGCTGCCTACGGAGACGGTTTACGGGCTGGGGGCGAATGCGCTGGATGGGGCGGCGGTGAAGCGGATTTTTGAGGCCAAGCAGCGGCCGGCGTGGGACCCGGTGATTGTGCATATCTCCGATCGGGCCATGTTGGACAGGCTGGTGGAAGAGATTCCCGGGCGGGCGCGAAGGCTGATGGGGGCGTTCTGGCCGGGGCCGCTGACGCTGCTGCTGAGGCGGACCAGAGCGGTGCCGGATGTGGTGACGGCGGGACGGGCGCTGGTAGGGGTAAGGATGCCGGCGCACGCGGTGGCGTTGGAGGTGATCCGACGGGCGGGGGTTCCGTTGGCGGCGCCGAGCGCGAACCTGTTTGGGCACACGAGCCCGACGACGGCTGAGCACGTGCTGGAAGACCTGGACGGGCGGATCGATGCGGTGGTGGACGCGGGGGCGACGGCGCACGGGGTGGAGTCGACGGTGCTGGACTGTTGCCAGAGCCCGATGGCGATCTACCGGCCGGGGGCGGTGACGGCGGAACAGATTCAGGCGGTGGCCGGGGCAGTGGAGGTTTTAAGGAGCGGCGGGGGGTTGGAAGAGACGCCGCGGGAGGCGCTGCCGTCGCCGGGGGTGGGGATGCGGCATTATGCGCCCCGGGCGCGGCTGGTGCTTGTGGAGGGGCAACTGGGTGAACTGGCGGCGCGGCTGGGCGAGGCGGCGCGGGGCTGGGACAGGGAGCGGGTGGGGGTGATGCTGCCTGGCGAGCTTTCTGGGCTGGGTTTGGGTGCGGTGGAGTTTGCCTGGGGGCGATGGGCTGCGCCGGAGGAGATGGCGCGAGAGCTTTATGCGGGGTTAAGGGCGCTGGATGCACAGGGGTGCACAGTGATTGTTTGTCCCCTGCCGCCGGCGGAGGGGATTGGGGCGGCAATCCGGGACAGGCTGCGAAAAGCAGGGAGTAGGAAGTAGGGACTTGGGACGGGGACTCGGGACTACTACCACGACCACATAAATTTGTACTTCCCAGGTCTCAAAACCGAGACCTGGGGTACCCATTCTGTTCTGATCGACATTTCCAAATCATGCAGTCACGGCACTAGCCTCTGTCCGGTTCCCTGTTTTCTATTTCCTATTCCCTGTTCGCTGCAGAACGATCTTAATGGCCGGAGTCGCCCACTTTGTACATGTACTTGATGGCGGATTTGTAGACGAGGGTTTTGTGGCGGCCGCGGACCTTGAGGGAATTGCGGTCGTACCACTCGATGCAGCCCTCGACGAGTTCGCCGTCTTCGAGGACAATGACCATCGGGGTTTGCGACTGGATCTGTTTCTGCAGGTAGAAGAGCTCGGCCTGGCGGTACGGCGCCTCCTCGATCGGGGCGCTCGTGGAAAAGCGGAAGGGAAGCGGAGCGGGTGAGCTTTTTCCTGGGCGGAGTTGCGGGGCGCGGACCTGGGGCCGGCCGGGCTCCGGGCCGGTTTGGTTGCGGACTTTGGGAAGAACGGCTCGAATGCTCATGGGAAACAACCCTCCGCGCGGAAAAAAGAAACTCAAAGCTGCCGGCGGCGTTTTGTGGGCCAGGAGGGATTGGCGAAGCGTCCGCTTCATCCCCGCTGCTGTGCGCCGCGGCTTGAAACCCTTGGTAAAAAGCCAAAAACTCCTGTCCCGCGCCCAGGAAACGCGAATGCAGGGCTGCGATGGCGGGGAAGGCCCATCGAGTACCGGCACCCGGGCTGAGAGGGATTGCTTGCGATCGAAGAGATGCCCGGAACCTGAAGTGAGTTGCTCCCTTATTTCTATCAGAAGGCGCGGAGGCGGGACAGGTTTTAATTGCGGTCGAGGCTGACGGCCATGGCGTCGAGGGAGAGGGAGCGGAGGAGATTGCGGCGCATGCCCTGTTCAACCTGGGCGAGGGCGCGGGCGGCAGAGTCGATCCAGTCGATGGTAAGGCCTTGGGCGAGGCGGTCAAGTTCGACGGCGAGGTCGAGGTTGCGGATGAGGCGGGGCGCGCCGGCGACGATGAGGAGCAGGTCTTCGATGAGGCTCCCCAGGGCGCGGAGGAGGTTGATGGTCTTTTCCTGGCCGTCAGCGCCGGCGCGGTAGGATTCGGTGGCGTGGAAGAGCAGGGAGTAGTCGGGCTCCCACCCCGCGGACGAAGACCTATCCGCGGGGACCCCGGGCTCCCACCCCGCGGACGAAGACCTATCCGCGGGGACAGCGGGCTCGCGGAGAGCGGTGCGGAGCAGGATGAGGGCATCCTGGCGGCTGGCGAGGTAGACGTCGAGGTCGAGGTCGAGGGCGCGGCCGACGGCTCCTTCGGCGAGACGGGCGGCGAGGGCGCGATCCTGGGGTTTGAGCCCGGGACGGCGCTGGGCGAGCAGGGCTTCGAGGTCAGAGGCGGGGATGGCTGCGAGGCGGTGCAGAACGGCGCGGGAGCGGATCGTGGGGAGCAGTTCCTGGGGGTTTTCAGTAAGCAGGATGAGGGAGGTGTGCTCAGGGGGCTCTTCGAGGACTTTAAGGAGGGAGTTGGCCGCCTCGCGCATGAAGGCGGAGGAGGTGAAGATGGTGAACGTGCGTTTGGACTCGACCGGCGGCCGGTAGTAAGCGACGTGGATGACCTGGCGGACCTGGCCGAGCTTGATGAGCAGTTGCGGCGGGTCGGGGGGGACGATGAGGACGTCGGGGTGGGTCTGGATGAGGATGCGGGTCTCGCGCTTGTCGGTCTCGCGGAGATCGTCGCGGGCTTCAACGGCTTCGGCTACACGCTCTTCGAGGTTGGCGGCGTCGGCGATGCGGGTGCAGTTGGAGCAAGCGCCGCAAAAGTCGGGAAGGCCGTCGGATTGGGCGGGTTGGAGGCAGTTGACGGCTTTGGCGAGCATGAGGGCGAGGGTGTACTTGCCGGCGCCGCGGGGTCCGGCGAGGATGAGGGAGTGGGGGAAGCGCCCGGCGCGGATGCTCTCGCGGAGATGGGTGACGGTTTGCGCGTTGCCGAGAAAGTCCTGAAAGCCCACGATTTGAGCGTAGAGCAATCCGGGCGCGCTGTCGAGATTGGGGGGCGCGGGCCATTCCTGGATGGGGTGGGGCGTTGCGGGTCATCGCGGAGAATGCGGCCAGGCAGGTGGCGTGGACATAACTGCCGCTGGACCGGGAGCGGCGCCAGAAGAAGATCGGCGACAGAAGAAGATCGGCGCCAGATTATACTGCTGCTTGTCTCGCCCTCCTCGTTGACGCGGCCCGCGAGGGCAGCAGGAGTGCAGGCTCGATGACGGCCGAGGCGCACACCCGCCGGTGTTCTTCCAGGTCGCTCTTAGCGCGCTCCATATCTACATTCTTAAGGGCCGCAAACTTCCTGCTGATCCGATAATACAAAGAGGAACGAGCTTCGATATACTCGCTGTTCCTGGTCTCAAAGGCTCGTTTTAGATTCGTGCAGATTAAGCAAACCATTCCTCACCCCTCTGGCTTTCCGCCGGACCTGCGGCAGTTGGGATGCGGCCGCGGCTCAAAAACAGCCTGCAATCCCGGCCGAAGCGCTGCGCCGGCCACGGGGAGAATGCTCCAGCGTGAAATCTTCGATAAAAGTCAGTCTATTCACCCATGCTTCGTGTGGCTCGAATTGTGAAGAATTTGCTTTATCGGCCTGGCCCACTGGCCTGGACGAATGAGGATTCCTGCGTTGACCGGCAGGACGATTGTCAGCGTTGCATTTCCTGAGGAGGTCCATCGCATCTCCAGCCGTTCGGTTGCTTGCCTGAAAAATGCTCGTCGGGAACGCGGCATTGAAAGCTCGGGGCGAGAGAAGTCTAACTTGGCTGCTGTATCTAGAATACTCTGAAAATGAACCGCGTGCCACCGGCGCCGCGCCAAAAGAGCTATTCGCAGCGGCAATACCGTTTAACTTCAGTTGTTAGTGAGCCTTGGAATCGATCTGCCTAGGAAGTGCCTTTCCCGATTTGCGTTGTTTGTGGCAGCCAGTCTGTGGAAAACATTCGATTTGAGCAAGATTAGGTAAGGAGTGTGCATTTAGGTAACACATCCGATTTACTTATGAGTAAACGCCTGCGCGAATGCGGCAATCGGTCAAAGGCCTGGTGCAGAGAATCTGTAAGCGGGAAGGCATAACTTACCCAGGATCAAGCTTTACGCCGAATCTTCAGGCGCATCAAGCACTTATTCCGGAATCTCCTTTTCAGCACCGATTTGCCCGCATGCCACCACGCTTGAACGGTATTCAAAATACCAAAAGAGGCAAGGCGTAGGTTGGGCAAGGCATGGCCGCGGTCACCCGATGGAGGATCTTTTCTACAGCAACGGGAGGCGGTCCTGGATCCGGCCCAGAAGTGCATTTCCGCCAGTCGCCGGATGGATTCCGATTTGGGGACTACCTGGAAGCCGGCACATCGCCCGACCGGTGGTCCAGGCTTGAGGCGGTTTGGTTGTGGGCTAGCAGGCGGGAGGCGACGGCTTCGACGATTTTTTCGTGGACCTGATCGATGGTCAGGTCGCCTTCGATGAGGGTGATGCGGTCTGGTTCGCGGAGGGCGATCTCGCGGTATTTTTGCCAGGCGCGGCGGTAGAAGGCGTCCTGCTCCTGTTCGAAGCGGCCTTCGTCGGCGCCGTTTTGTTCCACGGCGCGCTCATTGCGGCTGCGGGCGCGGGCAAGATTTCTCCCCAGTGAGGCTTCGAGCGGGGGCAAGAGCAGGAGGGTGAGGTCGGGCTGGAGATTGGCGCAGAGCAGGCGGTGGAGTTCGAGGACGGGAGCGGAGCCGAGCTGACGGCCGCCACCCTGATAGGCCTCGGTGGAGTCGGTGAAGCGGTCGCAGAGGACGATTTTGCCCTGATCGAGGGCGGGCTGGATGAGTTCGGCGATGGCCTGGGCGCGGTCAGCGAACATGAGGGCCAATTCGGCCAGGGGCGAGAGGCCGGCGGAGCGGGAGTCGAGGACCAGGGCGCGGATGCGGTCGCCGGTGGGGGTTCCGCCGGGCTGGCGGGTGAGGATGGGGTCCTCAGCCGGAAAGCGTTTCTTGAGCCAGGCGGCCAAACGCTTGATTTGCGTGGTTTTGCCCGAACCGTCCAAACCTTCGAGGGTGATAAAGAGTCCGCGCGGCATGGGCTGAGTCTACCACCCAAACAAAGTTGAAGACGATGCCGCTTGCGGTGTGTTACAAGAGGTTAATTCTCGAACGCTACTGGAGGCAGGCGACTGCGCTCCACCGGAGTTGAAAGAGCGTGGACACAAGAACTCTCCAAAAGCTGACTATCTGCGGCTTCCTCGCGGTCGCCATGCTGACAACGCGGCAACTCAACGCACAGAACCTGACGCTGGAGGGCCAAACCGGCGGGTTTCTCACGCCTACGGCTTACGTGGTTTATTCCGCGAAGGGGCAAACCTTCTCCCACCCGGCGGTGGGATACCACTTCATCGACGCCGCGAAGGTGATCGGCGACATTCAGACCTTCAGCATCACCGAAGGGTTTGCCGGCCGGGGCGAGGTGGGTTATACGCGCAGCGTTCACACGCTGGGCGACAGCACCGATCCCGCCCAGGGGGCGTTCAGCAACCTGTGGAACTTTGACGGGATGAACGTCTTTCACGGCAAGGTGGTGGGAATCAAGGATGGGCAATTCGGTCCGTGGACGCCGGGGATTGCGGTTGGCGGCGTGGTTCGCACCGGCGACAAATTCGTCTCGGGCGCATTGGTCCAGCAACTTGCCGCCCTGCAAGGGGTCGTTGTGCCCGCGAAATCGTACACCAATGGGGACGTGTACATAGCCTTTACCAAAACCTGGGCCAAGCCGCCGGTGCCGTTCCTGCTGAACCTGGGCTGGAAGGCCACCAATGCCACGATCTTCGGCATCGGCGGCCAGAGCACGCGGTTCGCCGGACGGCTCTTCGGCGGTCTGGGCATTCCGCTGCCCGTCTCGCACGGAATCGTGGCCGTGCCCTCGGCGGGATTCACCCAGGAACCGCACACGTCAGTCAACCTGGGCGCAATCATTCCGACCGTCGGGCCGTACAACGGAGTCCATCTGCCAACGACCCTGGACTACGCCGTGCGCGTGACGCAGAGGGAACATCCGCACTTTGCCTTCGATATCGGCATCGGCCAGGTGGCAGGGATGATCGGCACCGCTGTGCTCCCAACCGGCTTGCCCCCGCCCTATCCTCCCACTTTCGCCCTTCCGGTGAATCTTGAGGCGCGGCACGTGGTGGGCATGGGGATCAGCATTCGCCCCTGATGGGGCAATCCGGGGCGGGTTGAAGCAGCGAAATCTACCTGTGCAGTTTTGACCAGAACGGACAGAGGGCTCGGGGTAGTCTGGCTTCGACGTACCCAAGCCCTCGCTCCGCACAGGTAAATCGATTCCTCAGTGGAGCAGGCACGAAAGAACCAGGAGGTTCTTCCTATGGAACTGCTTCGCTCTTCGCGTTGGCTTCTGCTGGCGCTGCTTTTCTCTCTGATTCCCGTATCATCGCGCGCACAAATCATGATCAGCGTGGGATTTGCTCCGCCCGAGCTGCCGGTGTATGAACAGCCCATGTGCCCCGAGCCCAACCTGATGTGGACACCCGGCTACTGGGCCTGGGGTGACGGGGACTACTACTGGGTACCCGGCGTCTGGGTGCCGGCTCCCTATGAGGGTGCTCTGTGGACACCCCACTACTGGGGCTGGTCCGATGGCCAATACAGGTTCCATGAGGGCTACTGGGGCCCCCACGTGGGCTTCTACGGCGGTGTGAACTACGGCTTCGGCTACGGGGGGATCGGTTTCGCGGGCGGCGAGTGGCGCGGCGACTCCTTTGCCTATAACACCGCGGTCATGCGCGTAAACGAAACCGTCATCCACACCACCTACATTGACCGGACGATTGTGGAGAATAACACCATCGTCAACAACAGCCATGTTGCCTATAACGGCGGTCCCGGCGGCGTTCAGCACACCGCTGCTCCCCAGGAACTGGTTGCACAGCACGAACAGCACGTGGCTCCGACCAGGTACCAGGCGCAACACGTGCAGGCTGCCAAGGCCGACAAGACCTTGTATGCCAAGGCCAATGGCGGGCACCCGGCGACTCTGGCTGTCGCCAAGCCTCTGCCCGCGGAAAAGCATGCTCCGCCTCCGGGACTGAAGCTGCAGCCCGCTCCCGCGGCACATGCTGCTGCTCCCGCGGCGCACGCTGCTCCCGCGGCGCATGCTGCTGCCGCGCCGAAGGCTGGTGCTGCGCCGAAGGCTGGTGCCGCGCCGAAGGCTGGTGCTGCGCCAAAGGCTGAGGCCAAGACTGCTGCACCGAAGGCTGCGCCCAAGGCTGCCGCGCCGAAGGCAGCGCCAAAGGCTGCCGCACCGAAGTCTGAGGCCAAAACTGCCGCACCGAAGGCTGCGCCCAAGGCTGCTGCTCCGAAGCCTGCGCCCAAGGCTGCCGCACCGAAGCCTGCGCCCAAGGCTGCCGCACCGAAGCCTGCGCCCAAGGCTGCTGCACCGAAGGCTGAGCCCAAGGCTGCTGCACCGAAGGCTGCGCCCAAGGCTGCTGCACCGAAGGCTGCGCCCAAGGCTGCTGCTGCGCCAAAGGCCGCGCCTGCGCCAAAGGCCGCGCCTGCGCCAAAGGCCGCGCCCAAGGCTGCTGCACCGAAAGCTGCGCCTGCGCCCAAGGCTGCGCCTGCGCCCAAGGCTGCGCCTGCGCCCAAGGCTGCGCCTGCGCCCAAGGCCGCGCCCAAGGCTGCTGCACCGAAAGCTGCGCCTGCGCCCAAGGCTGCGCCTGCGCCAAGGGCTGCGCCTGCGCCCAAGGCTGCGCCTGCGCCCAAGGCCGCGCCGAAGGAAGAGTCCAAGCCAAAGGGTATGTAACGCAGCAGCTTCGTTCTTACCGACAGAGGCCCACGGTCAACCGTGGGCCCTTCTGCGCTGAGCGCCTGGATGGTGTGCGCAGGCCATGGCGGGATGGGGTGGGGTCGCGTTTGCTCGAGGGGGGCCAGAGTTTTCAGGGCTCATACAACTTATGCTGGCGGAAGGGGTTCCAACTATCGTAGACGGACGTGGAATCGCGTCTGTACTCATGGACTCGAAGATAAGAGGAGATCATTTTATGCGATTGTTTCGCAGTGTGCGTTTGCTCCTGCTTGCTCTGCTGGTATCGGTTACAGGCGCGTCTTCGCACGCGCAATTCGGCATCAGCCTCAATATCAGTGTCAATTTTGCTCCTCCCGTGCTGCCCGTCTATGAGCAGCCGGTGTGTCCTCAGCCCAACCTGATGTGGATGCCGGGCTACTGGGCCTATTCACCCGACGATGGGGACTACTACTGGGTGCCGGGCGCGTGGGTGCCGGCGCCGTATGAAGGCGCGTTGTGGACGCCCCCTTATTGGGGCTGGAACAACGGCCAGTATGGGTTCCATGAAGGCTATTGGGGCGCCCACGTGGGCTATTACGGGGGTGTGAATTACGGGTTCGGATTCGGGGGCGTGGGCTTTGCGGGCGGCGAGTGGAGGGGCGGAACGTTTGCCTACAACACGGCGGTCACGCAGGTGGATGTGAATATCGTTCACGTGACCTACGTGAACACTACGATTGTGCAACAAGGCATCGTGGCCAACCCCAATCACGTGGCGTTCAGCGGCGGTCCGGGCGGGGTCCAGCATACGGCCACGCCCGAGGAGCAGGTTGCCGCAAAGGAGCCGCATGTGGCTCCGACCAAGTTCCAGACGCAGCACGCGGCGGCTGCCAAGGTGGACAAGACTTCGTTTGCCAAGGCCAATGGCGGGAAGCCGAAGACCCTGGCTGTGGCCAAGCCGCTGCCCGAGGAAAAGCACGCACCGCCAGCTCCGGTGAAGACAGAGGCCAAGGCTCCTGCGACTGCTGCGCCGAAGGCTGCACCGGCGGTTGCGCCGAAGGCTGCCCCGGCGGCTGCGCCCAAGGCCGCACCGGCGGCTGCGCCCAAGGCCGCACCGGCGGCTGCACCCAAGGCTGCACCGGCGGCTGCGCCCAAGGCCGCACCGGCGGCTGCGCCCAAGGCTGCACCGGCGGCTGCACCCAAGGCTGCCCCGGCGGTTGCACCGAAGGCTGCCCCGGCGGCTGCGCCGAAGGCTGAGGAAAAGGCTGCGCCCAAGGCTGAGGAAAAGGCTGCGCCCAAGGCTGCGCCGGCGGCTGCGCCCAAGGCTGCCCCGGCGGCCGCACCGAAGGCTGCACCCAAGCCTGCACCCAAACCAGCGCCAAAGCCCGAAGAAAATCCGAAGTAAGGCCGCTCACGCGGAACTTTCCCTCCCATCCACAAAGGCCCACGGTCAGCCGTGGGCCTTTTCGCGCTCCTTGCCTGTCGAGCTGGCCCGCCTAACGTGGATTTTCGGGGCGCCGACGCTCGGGGTGCGCCGCGGCGACGGGGGATAAAGTTTTGCAACACTTCCTGCAACTTCTGTTAGCGGGATGGGTTTCGATTATCGTAGACTGGGCGCTAAATGGCGTTTCAGGCCTCATTGACTCGAAAACATCAGGAGGATTCTTCACATGCGACTGTTCCGCTCTGCACGCTGGCTGATGCTGGCGCTGCTCGTCTGTCTCATCCCCGCGTCTTCGTACGCAGGAGTCTTCATCAGCGTAGGTTTTGCGCCGCCGGTGCTGCCGGTCTATGTGCAGCCGATCTGCCCGGAGCCCGGCCTGATGTGGACGCCCGGCTACTGGGCTTATGGCCCGGACGGCTACTTCTGGGTTCCCGGCGCATGGGTTCCGGCGCCTTACGTTGGCGCGCTGTGGACGCCCGGCTACTGGGGCTGGTCCGGCGGGATGTATGTGTTTCATGACGGCTACTGGGGCCGGCACATCGGCTACTACGGCGGCGTGAACTACGGCTTCGGGTACGGGGGCATTGGCTTTGCCGGCGGTGTGTGGCGGGGCGGCGTGTTTGCCTATAACACAGCGGTGATGCACGTGGGCGTGGGCTTTCACTCGGTGTACGTGGATCATGCGGCCGTGGAACGCGGGTTTGTTGCCAGGGATAGTCATGTAGCGTTCAGCGGCGGGCCGGGCGGGATTCACCACGATCCCAGCCCCGAGGAGCGGGTAGCCGAGCACGAGCAGCACCAGGGTCCGAGCGCGGTTCAACAGCACCATGCAGAGGCTGCGAGGGCCGACAAGACGTCGTATGCCAAGAACAACGGCGGGCACCCGGCGAACGGGGGAGTAAGCAGGCCGTTAGGGGCGCAGTCGCACGGAGCGACAACGGGGCATCCAGCGACTGCGTCGCACGCGACTGCTGCGCCGCACACGACTATGCCGGCGCATACGACTGAGTCGCACACGGTTACTCCGGCGCGCACAACTACTGCGCCGCATACGACGACAGCGCCGGCGCGCACGACTTCGGCGCCCAAGGCCGCTGCGGCACCCAAGCCGGCAGCGTCGCCCAAGCCGGCTGCGGCACCTGCGCCGAAGCCCAGTCCTCAGGGACACAGGAAGTAAAGCCCACCAGACGAAGAATCCGCTCAAGAACGAACAAGGCCCACGGTCAAACGTGGGCCTTGTTGCGATCGGGGTGGTTCGATCCTGCGTGGTTTCGTTGGGATTATTCAGGCTGGTAGAGGCGGAGGCCGGCGATCTGGACTTCGAGGCCGCCGTATTCGGGGTGGTCGTTTTCGCGGATGCGGTAGGCGAGGTCAATGAGGGAGCCTTGGGCGAGGGAGAGATCGGCGGCGCGGGCGGCGAGGTCCCAGCCGACGGCACGGATGGCGGAGCTGGAGCCGGGAAGGACCGGTTCTTTTGGCGGCGACGAGACTGGGGATTGGGCTGGAGACTGGGCTGGGCCTTGAGCGGCGGTGGACGGAAGCGGAGGCGGGGCGGGTTCCTGGGCGAGTTCGAGGCGGATGTGGCGTTCCTTCATGATGCGGGGCGGGGCGAGGAGGCGCGCCCGTCGGGCTACGAAGAGCGGCTCGGGGTTGCCGTGGCCCAAGGGCTCGAGCTTGCGCAGCCAGCCGGCAAGGACCGGGGTGATGCGATCGAGAGGCAACTGGGCATGAATGCGGAGCAGGTGCTCGGGCTCGCGGGCGGCCAGATGCTGCTCGGCGTAGAGGCGCAGGCGGCGCTTGAGCTCCGGCAGGGCTTGGGCGGGCAGGGCAAAGCCGATGGCGAAGGCGTGGCCGCCGAAGCGGGTGAAGAGATCGGCGCAGGATTCGATGGCGTTGAGGAGCTGGAAGCCGTCGACGGAACGGCCGGAGCCGTGGGCCACGCCGTCTTCGACGCTGACGACGATGGCCGGCTTGGCGGTGCGCTCGACGACGCAGGAGGCGAGGATGCCGATGACGCCGCGATGCCAGCCGTCGCCGTCGATGAGGAGGAGACGATCGGCGGCCAGTTCGGAGTCGGTAGCCAGGCGGGTCTCAATGGCGGTCAGCGCGGCGGCCTCGGTCGAGCGGCGCTCGCGGTTGAGGCGTTCGAGCTTGGCGGCCAGTTCGGCGGCGCGGGCGGGCGAGCGGGTGGAGAAGAGCTCGATGATGTCGGAGGCCACGTCCATGCGGCCGGCGGCGTTGATGCGCGGGGCGAGGCGGAAGGCGACGTCGTAGCCGGTGAGCGCCCTGGCTGCCGGATCAAGAGCCGCGGCGGCGAACAGGGCGCGCAGGCCGAGGCCGACAGGGCGGCGCAGTTCGCGGAGGCCGAGGGTGGCGATGGTGCGGTTTTCGCCGCAGAGGGGAACGGCGTCGGCGATGGTGGCGATGGCGGCCATCTTGAGGAAGCTGGGGAGGGTTTTCTCGCGGGTGCGGACGGGGTCGCGGCGCTCAAGGACGGCCTGAGCGAGCTTGAGAGCGATGGCCGCGCCGCAGAGGGATTTCTCAGGGTAGGAGCAGCCGGGCTGGTTGGGATTGAGGATGGCGAGGGCGTGGGGCACGGCGTCGCCCGCTTCAAGCAGGTGGTGGTCGGTGATGATGAGGTCGAGGCCGAGGTTGCGGGCGGTGCCGGCTTCGGCAAAGGCCCTCATGCCGGTATCCACGGTGATGACGAGGCGGACGCCTTCGGCATAGGCGGCCTCGAGGACGCTCGATTGCAGGCCGTAGCCCTCGCGGAGGCGGTGCGGGACGTGGAAGCGGGCCGTGCCGCCGAGCATCTCGATGGCGGTTTTGAGCAGGACGACGGCCGTGGTGCCGTCCACGTCGTAGTCGCCGTAGAGGAGAACCGGCTCATGGGCAGCGATGGCTCGCTCCAGCCGGTCAGCGGCTACATTCATGCCCAGCATGAGGAAGGGATCGTGGAGGTGGGCCGGTTCGGGGTTAAGGAAGGCGAAGGCTTGAGCGGGCTGGGTGATGCCGCGGGCGACGAGCAACTCGGCCAGCACCTGGGGCAGGCGGGCTGATTTGGCGAGAGCCGCGGAGGCGTCGGGGTGCGGCTCAGCCAGGGTCCAGCGCTGACGGGGAAGATTGCGCGGCGGGCTTTGCGCCGGGTCCTGCCGCGGTAAAGGGCCGTTGTTCGCGGCGCCGGCGGAACTGACGAAACTGGCGAAACTCAATGGGGTTACTCGTCCTCGTCGTGATCGTGGTCGTCGATGACGATGTCCTGGAAGGCCTCGATGTCTTCAAGCAGCGTCTGGAAGCGCTCATACCACTCGGTGGTGGTTTCGTGCAGGAAGACCAGGCCCTGGTAGACGAAGCCGAGTTGAATGTAGCCGAGGTTGCCGGCGTACTTGCGCAGCCATTGGGCTTCGACCAGTTCGGTGGCTTCTTCATCAGGGAAGTTCATCTCGCCGGCTTCTTCGATGAGGGCGTCGAGTTCTTCGCGTTCCAGCGTCATCTCGCTGAAGGTGACAAAGGGAGCGCCCACGTGCTTGGCCATCTCCACAAAGTCTTTCCAGGAGTCGGGGTTTCCCTGTCCCTCCCAAACGATGGAAGAAATGTCCTCGGTGACGTAACCGGGGACGCGGTGGAGGCCGTGGCCCTCGATAAAGGCCACCATATCGTCTTTCAGCGAGAGAAGGTTGTCGATGCTCATAGTCAAGCTCTCATTTTCGCAGATGCGGGCGGGTGGGCGGTGTGCGATTGTGGAAAGTTCGATTCAGAGATCAGGGAACAGGGAACAGGGAACAGGGAACAGGGATCAGGGATCAGGGATCAGAGACCAGAGATCAGGGATCAGGGACCAGGGATCAGGGATCAGAGGCCTTGCCGGGAGAGCCTGGGTTTAGTCTGGAAACATCAGTATTGGAAAAAACAACATCGGGATATCAGGAGGAACACCGCTTGCCCGCGTTTGAGCGCCATGTTTTTGTCTGTCACAACACTCGTCCCGCGGATGCGCCGCGCCCGTCCTGCACCGCCGACGGAAAGAGCGATCTGCACGCCCAGTTGCAGCTGATGGCCAGGGCGGCAGGACTGGGGACGACGGTGCGGATCAACAAATCCGGGTGCCTGGACCAGTGCGAGCATGGGCCGATGGTGGTGGTTTACCCCGAGGCGGTGTGGTACGGCAACGTGCGGTCTGGGGATGCGGCAGCGATCGTGGAAGAGCACCTGGTGGGCGGGCGGCCGGTGGAGCGGCTGCGGGTGGCCGAGGATTGCCTGAATACCAAGAGCTGCCCGCATCGGGGGTGAGGGGCCGCATGGACTTGTCGAGCAAGTCCGGGGATGGGGAGGGAGAGAGGATTTGCCCCCCCGCTCCGTGATCCCGAAATAGCAGCCGATTTGTTTCGCTAAAATACCGGGTTATCGAAGTCGACGTTGCCGCAACGGGACCATGAACGGTTTTGGGAGCGCTTGAGGGGGAGCTGTGCCCAAAATTGTGTGTGGGATGAAACGTGGGAGTGTCATGCTGCTAACAGGGGGACAGAATGGGACTCCGAATGCGTTTGGGGGATCTGCTGATCCGAGCCAGGGTGGTTACCGAGGAGGATGTGGCAAAGGCGCTTGATCGTCAAGGCGATTATGGCGGGCGGTTGGGCGACAATCTGGTGGCCATCGGAGCCGTCGACGAGCGGGTGCTGGATGCTTTTATTCACCGCATTCCGGCCGAGCCCGCGGATATCGCGGCGACGGGAATTGACGAGGCCGATCTGCTGAGCCTGTTGATGAAGCTGATCTACACCGGCCGCCTGGAAACCAACCGTCAGTTCATCGATGCCATCAAGCTGCCTTACCTTATCGTGCTGGACCTGGTCCAAATGGCCGTGGACCGTCAACTGCTGCGCACGCTGGGAACGCGCGACCCCGAGAGCATGGTTGACATGCGCTACGTGCTGACCGAGGAGGGGAGACGCTGGACGATCGACGCCTTGCAGCGATTGAGCTATGTGGGGCCGGCGCCGGTCACCCTCGACGAGTTTACCGACCAGGTAAACCTGCAGAAGCTCACCAACGAAATAGTCAGCTTCGAGCGCATCCGCGCGTCCCTCGGCAGCCTGACGTTCGACGACAGCATCGTCGAACAATGCGGACCGGCGTTGAATTCGGGCCGGGCGATCCTTCTGTATGGTCCGCCCGGCAATGGCAAATCCTCGGTGGCGCATTGCCTGGGAGGCGTGTTCAGCGACGTGATCTACGTGCCTTACGCGGTGACTGTGGAGGGCCAGATCATCCGCGTTCACGACCCCGGCATTCATACCGCGCTGAGTTCTACCACCTTGAGCGACGAAAGCAGGATATCGTTTCTGCGGTACGAGGAGTATGACGCGCGCTGGGTTCCCTGCCGGCGGCCCTTCGTCCTGGCCGGCGGCGAGCTGACGCTGGAGATGCTGGACCTGAGATATGACACGACGGGCCACTTCTACGAGGCGCCCCTGCATGTGAAGGCACTGGGCGGCTGCTTCGTGATCGACGACTTCGGCCGCCAGTTGGTAAGCCCAACCAACCTGCTGAACCGCTGGATTGTGCCTTTGGAGAACCGGGTCGACTACCTCAAACTGCATACGGGCAAGACTTTCAGCATACCCTTCGAGGAACTGGTCATCTTCTCCACCAACCTGGAGCCGGAAGACCTGATGGACACTGCTTTCCTGCGCCGCCTTCCGTACAAGATCGAAATTGGGGCGCCCAGCCTTGAACTGTACAAGCGCATTTTCGAAAAGGAGTGCGAACGGCAGGGATTGACGCTGCGCAACGAAGTATTCGACTGGATCGTGCATAAAATCACAGAGGAAAAGGGACTCGAACTCGCTGCCTATCATCCCAGGTTCATCGTCGATCAGGTCGTGGCGACCTGCCGGTTCATGAGGCGAGATCCGCATTTCGAACCCCGGTTCATCGACTATGCGGTGAACAATCTGCGGGTGCGGCGCAACTCCCCATCCAAGGCTCCGGCTGCGTTCGCGGCCCGGGCTGGAGATGATTAGGCGGATTTGCCTTCAGCGTGCAACGGAGCGCCTCATGCCGTGCAGAGGTGCTTGCAAGTGAGTTCTCAGACGCCTTTGTCTGAACTCCAGTCTTCCAGGCTGGTGCGCCTGGCGTTTGCCGTGCGTCACTTTCGTACCCGCCCCGGTGGTTTTGCAGAGCGTTTTTTCTTGATTGCCGAACCCTGGGGTTCCGATGAGGAGTGTGCGGAGGGCCCCATGAAGCGCGCGCGCACTTCCCTCACTCTGTTGCCGGCGCTGCTGGTGTCCGCTGCTGAGTGGGCTGCTCCGGCCGCGGGCCAACTGAGCGGGGCAGCCCCGGTGGCGGCGAGCGGCGTCTCCTCCGTTGCCTTCAACGTGAACATCGCTTCCACGGCGCCGGCCGGCGTCACGACTACCTGCAAGGCAAGGATTGCGCCCAACCTGCCGGCGTTCGAGAATTCGACTCGGGGCGCGGTTCCGGCGGAGCCGGCGCCGGGCGTTGCCACTGTGATTGGCTCCTCAGCGAACTGCACAGGGAAGATTCCGTTTTCCTGGATGGTGGCGGATACCCGTAACGAGGTTGCGCCGGGCCAGGAGATCGACGCAGTGAGCGGCGGCGGCGTGGCGGCGGTGCGCACCGGGCGAGGGATGGGCATGGCTTGCCCGGCGACTGGCGGTGCGGCAAGGCTGCGCTTGAATGCGACGTTTTGAGGCCGGACGGCGAGCCGGCTTGCTCCCCATAGGCGGGATTTGCGCCTCATGGGGCTGCCAGCCGACGGTGCCTTGGGATGCGGGTGTACAGCAGGCGGGCCGATGCGGTATCCTGAGGCCTATCCCATGATTTTTTCCCGCGATTACATTGGGTATCTGGCCCGCCGTACGGTCAAGCACCTCGTCAACGCCAAGATGATCACCGCCAGCGACTTGAAGGTGGTCGAAGCGCGCGTCGCCGAGGGCCTGATCGAGGAGCTTTCCCTGGAAGACCGCATCAACGAGGAGGTGCGCGTGATTCTGGACGCGTACTCCGAGGAGATGCGGAAATCCGGCGCGCAGTATGCCGAGATGTTCAAGAAGGTGAAGACCGAGCTGGCGAAGAAGTACAAGGCGGTTCTATGAGGATCAGCCGCGACAAGCTGAACAAGCTGGCCCATACGGTGGCCGATACGCTGGCTGAGGTCGACGAGGTGGGGTTCCTGGAGGATCGCAACACGATCCGCCAGGAGGCGCGCAAGGCGTTGGAGATTCTGCTTACGGAAGAGGCGAAGATCGACACGGCGGCGCGGCTGAAGATCGCCAACCAGCGCAAGATCATCGTGGAAGGCTCGCAGGAGTGGGAGATTCTCTACCGGAAGTATTACAACGATGAGGTGCGGAAGCTGGGGATCTGAATTGGAGCGTGCCAGGTCTGCGGCGTCTTTGGCTTTGGGCTGGATTTTTGTTAAAGTAGGTGAGTGGCCGCAGACGGCTGATTCGCGTAAGTGTGTGGCGCTATCGTCTAGGGGTTAGGACGTGAGATTCTCAATCTTAAAACCCGGGTTCAATTCCCGGTAGCGCTACCAGCTAATATCCGCTAAAGCCCGTTAAATCAACGGGCTTTTCCTTTGCTCGAAAATCCTCCTAGCGCGTGTTTGGTCACAATAGCGCGTTCCGTGGTACACAGTTTGGTACACAGCGATTCGGCCCCGTCTAAACCGGCACCCGCTACATTCCCCGCTACAGTGTCTTACACATCCGCAATCACCCGTTTGATCGCAACCTCGCCGGAATGGTTCAGGTCCAGCGATTGAGGAGCCTTACCGTACAGCCGATCTGTGAGGTACTTGGTTGCGTCAAGGGCGATTCTCTCGTCATCGGATTCGACGAATGATTTCCATTTGATTTCCTGGAATTCAGCGGTGAACCAAGACGCAACGAAGCCAGCCTCTATCAGTTTGGAGGCTTTCGACTTGCGTCCCGCACCTCTTCGGATTCCGCCACGTCCGGCCATGTTTGAATTCCCCCGATTCAAGTCGCTTTTCTGTCGTTTTCCGGGTTCGTTCTAGTGCAGTAACCAGTCTGTGTTGCAGGGTCGTATAATTCCAGGCATGACAGACGAAGAGGTAGCCTTGATTCTAGGCGAATACGTCAATGAACTGCTTAATCGCGTGGATGGACTAGAGCGAATCCTGAACACCAGCCAACTCAGGTACGGGTCCACCTATCGATTCCTGGATTGGAGACCTATTCTCGACGACGTTATGAAAGAAAACCCTGTCGTTGAAAATGATCGGTTACGATCCGAAAGACTCCAGGCTGCGCTAAACGGCGTAGAAGACGCTCACACTCTGATGCAGGTACTTGCGAAAAACTTCGGTCGTATTCCTCCCAAGTGATTCCCATACCAACCGGCTCAAGTGGAAGTTCCGCTGCTCGCCTCCGAATCTCTTCTAAATTCGGAGGTTCCGGCTGCCAATAAACCCAACCATCTGCACAACTTTCAAGAACAATTCTGGCACTCATAACGGCACACCTCTGCTATGATCTGAGTGTGTGCCAGACCTGAATTGCCTCGACCGCGAATCGAGGCTTTTCTGTTTGCGGTCTATTGTAGCACCACCCTGTCACAGCATCTCTGCGCCAGACCGCCCCCGATTGCCGTCTAGGGTTACAATCCTTTCAGCAGTTCCGATAGGGAAGTTCCCAAAGCGACGGCGATCTTGCTGAGGGTCCGCAATCCCGGCTCGCGTGTTCCGCGCTCCAAGTCCGAGATGTGAACTTCATGGACGCCTGAATGCTCGGCAAGGTCGATCTGCCGCCAGCCTCTAGCGCGGCGCAGTTTCCTGATTCGCTCTCCCGTTGCCGCACAGATGTCCCGCGCCATGCGTTTATCATCGGGTTAGCCTTTGCGCTATATTTAGCGCATACGCTCTCTAGCTTGAAAGGCGGTCAATATGCAGTTGACGGGTAAGATTCCCCTTGCATTGCTCTTCTTCGCGCCCCTGCTCCTTAGCGGTTGCGGTGGTGGTGCTACCAGCACCGGCGGCGGCAGCGGTCTAACCGCGCAAACCATCACCTTCGCCAATCCCGGCACGCAGACGGTGGGAACGCCGCTGACGCTCTCGGCAACGGCCAGTTCTGGCCTCGCAGTCGCCTTTACGTCGGCCACCACCAGCGTTTGCACGGTCTCTGGCACGACGGCCACATTTGTGGCAGCCGGAACCTGCACCATTGACGCCAACCAAGCCGGGAACAGCACCTACGCGGCTGCTTCGCAGGTAGCGGATAGCTTCACCGTCAACGCGGCCAGCGGCCAAACCACGACGGTTTACATAGTCGGATTTGCATCCCTTGCAACCGGAGGCACGACAGCCGAGAAATGGCAGCTTACCTCCGGCAGCCCACCGGCCCTCACAACGGCACTGCCGTTGCCCAGCGGTACGACATCTGCCCCTGAAGCCACGGGCATAGCGGTCTCCGGCAGCGATGTGTACGTGGCAGGCTATGCGTACCTCCCAACGGGCACTGAAATCGCCGCATACTGGGCGAACGGCGCGGCCACGACGTTGCCCCGGCCCAGCGGTACATCAAATTCAGTGGGCACGGGCATGGCAGTCTCCGGCAGCGACGTCTATGTGGCGGGGTATGCGTATAGCAATGACGCGCCGGAGACCGGGACCCCTGCATACTGGGTGAATGGCGCGCTCGAAATTTTGCCGTTGCCCAGCGGCACGACAGGTGGTGTAGCCACCGGCATCGCGGTTTCTGGCGGTAATGTGTATGTGGGGGGCTACCTGGGTCTCTCGGCGGGCACCGAGATCGCCGCGTATTGGGCGAACGGCGCTCCCGAAATCTTACCGTTGCCCAGCGGCACGCTACAATCACTGGCCACTGGCATCGCTGTCTCCGGCAGCGACGTATACGTGGCAGGGTATGCGATTGGCAACGCGATGGCCTTTGCCACCGCCGCATATTGGATGAATGGCACAGTGGAAACCTTGCCGTTGCCCAGCGGCACGACAGGGGCCGTAGCCAATGGAATCGCGGCTTCTGGCAGCAATGTGTATGTGGCGGGGTATGGGTATGAGAACGACGCGCTGGAGACCCAGATCGCCGCATACTGGGTGAATGGCGCGGCCACGACCTTGCCCTTGCCAAGCGGCGCGACAAGTGCTCAAGCCACCGGGATTGCGGTCTCCGGCGGCAACGTGTATGTGGCGGGCTGGGGGTATAACAGCGCGACTCAGACCTACACCGCCGCGTACTGGATGAATGGCACGTTGGAAACCTTGCCTTTGCCCAGCGGCACGACAGGGGCTTACTCCGCCGCAATCGCGGTCTCGACTCAATAGCCTCCGCATCCGGCCCCGCGCCGTTCGCCCGAAAAAATGCTACTGTCAAAATGAGCCGGATAGCTGCTGACCGATCATCAGCGGCGACAAAGCGGGACGCCTTCCCGTCCCGCCTTCCTGGTGATCCGCAAGAATCGGGAAGGTCACGGAAGGGTGACAAATGATTCCAGCGCCCCCTCGCGCCGTTCCCTCGGCTGCCCATGCATGGGACATCATGCGTGAAGATGTTGCGCGCAGACAGCACCGCATGACTCCCGGTTTCGATGAACAACGTCAAAAAGACTTGCTTGCGCTTGACTATGAGGCACGGCAAAGCGGCAATGCAGGGCACTATCTCGAAGGCCGCGTCAAACTAGAAATCAGAGACACGAAGGAACGCGCCCAGGCGCTTTATGACGCCTGCTGCGAGGTTTGGGAGATTCACGGGCAACAGCGAAACCGTGCCTTCTATCGCGCGGTTTTCGACAACTGCCTTCAGGGATTGTTCGGTACTCGACGGACTACCATCATTGCGGAATTACAGCTTAGAGACGTGAGGATGGGGACGCCCGGACATAGCGACTCCGCTATCGGAAGCCTAACGGAGAAAATGAGTCAACTGGCAAGCGATTGGAAGATTAGGCTTGATATTGAAATTCGTGATAGCGAGACGCGGGAGCGCGTCAAACGAGAGCTTGCGGCGCTCCGTCCGATCACACCAGTAGTCCTCACTTCCCCTGCTACTTCCATCCCGGCGTTGCCCCCAAACGGAATAGCACCGCGCAAGAGGCACGCACAAAAGAAACTGACGAAAGCTGAAACACAGCGACGCGCTGCAATTTTCGGAGCAATTCAAGCAAGAGATAAGGCGCTGAAATACTGCAAGACACTTGACGACCGGAAGCTGCCAATTCCCGCAGACTGGATTCAAGACGGCTGCCCAAAAACTTACGCTGCTGCATACGGGGCCGGTCAACCGTGGCGAAAGCGAATCCAAGACGAGAAAAGCCGGTATCAGAAAAAATACGATTTGACCCAGCCAGCGGAGCGGGAAAATCTGCTTCAAGGAATCGTCACAACTCGCCGCACTCGTCACTGACGAGTAAAAGTGAACCCCACAGAGACCGCATAAACACTGAATAATCTGACCATTTTACTCGTTTGAATGCGCTAACGAGTGGAACAAGCCTGCCCGATGCCCCACATTACAGCTACACGCTACGCCGCGCTTACGGCAGCGAGATGGGGGCATTACCGATGATTGACTATCAGAACACACTCACACCTAAACAGGCCGCAAAATACGTTGGAATCAGTGAGGCCGCGCTGCGCTTATGGCGCTCCGAGGGCAAAGGCCCGCGTCACTTCAAAGCCGGGGAAAAGCTGGTGCGCTACCGCCGCGCCGATCTTGATTCGTGGATTGAAGCCCGCCTGAGCGCTCCGGCGGTAGCCGAATCGCGGTGAGCACGGCGGGCGCTATACAAGAACTTGAGAGATTGGCACAGCGGGGCTGGCGATTGCTTCCTTGCGTTGCAGGCGGCAAGACGCCACTGCTCCAACGCTGGCCCGCCCTGGCGTCATCCGAGTTTGCAACCGTTCAGGGATGGGCCGCAAAGAATCCAGGCTGCAATTGGGGTGTGGCAACCGGGCCGGATTCTGGCGTATTCGTGCTCGACGTGGACGGCGAAGCGGGCAGGACTTCGCTGGCTGCGCTGGAAGCGCAACACGGGCCGCTGCCCGTCACGCTCGTTTCCCTTACCGGACGTGGTGATGGCGGGGAACACCGATGGTTCAATTACCCGGCGGCCCGCGAAATACGCGGAAGCGCTGGCAAGCTAGGTGAAGGTTTGGACGTTCGCGCCACTGGCGGATATGTGATTGTTCCGCCGTCCATCCATGAAACCGGGCGAGCTTATCAATGGGCAGCCCCGGAGCAATCCATAGCGGATGCGCCAATCTGGTTTCTCGATCTGCTCAGTGGCGAAACTCGAACGAACGACAACCCGCCTTCAACCCACATCGGCATTCTCGTTAAGGGTGGACGCAACGATGGGCTGACTCGATACGCAGGCTGGTTACGGCGGAAGGGAGCGGAGCTGCCGGAGTTGGAAGAGAAGCTACTCGCTGCCAATGCTCGCCGCTGCCAACCGCCGTTGGATGACAAAGACGTTCGCGGAATTGCGGCGAGCATCGCACGTTACCCAGTGGGCGGCCCGGACTCACTGGAAACCGCATGGGCGGCAGTTCTCAAGGAAACGCACCCGCGCGGATATGAGCAGTTCATTGCCATTGCCCGCAATCTTCAACTCGCACGGCCCGGACTCTCAATCGCTCTGCCGTTGGAACGGATTGGCAATCTGATGGGGTGCGATTGGACACAAGCCCGCCGCTGGCGAAAGCGGGCTACTTGTGAAGGACGGTTACGCCTAACGGAGCGCTACAAGCCGCACAGGAGAGCAGCCCTCTATACCTTCAATGAATGTCCCACTAAGCCCGAATGTCCCACTAAGACAGACTGCCCCACTATCCAACCCACTATTGGTTTAGCGGGACAGCGAGCGACGGGGCCATAGTGGGACACTTGCGTTGCGGGAAGTATTCTCTTGCAATAATCTAGCGCGTTAGGTATTATGTTTGGCATGAAGTGTCCCATTCACAGAATCGAGCTGATCTGCTACTGCCCCGCTTGCCGTGGTGAGGTTACCAGCAAGCGCAAGGCGGCAACGTCCCGCGTGAACGGCAAGCTGGGCGGACGGCCAAAGGGCAGCAAGAACAAACCGAAGTCTCAACCGAAGGGGAAGTGAGGCGCAACCATGCTTTACAAACGCGGCAAAGTCTACTGGTACAACTTTCGATGGTCCATCAAACAGGCAGACGGGACGGTGGAGAGCTTCCGCATCCGGCAGTCCGCCAAGACACAGAACAAAAACGCGGCAAAGGGCGTGGAAGAGGAACACCGGCGGGCGCTGAGGCTAGGCGAGATTCATCCAAACGACCCGTGGCCGAAGGCGGCAACGATTGGCCCGCCGATCTTCCGGGCCTTCGCCAGAGAGTTCCTGCAATACGTCAAGACGAACACAAAGCCGGGAACGCACACGTTCTACAGCGTGTGCCTGGACAGGCTGCTTACCTTCGCCGCGATTGCAGACGCCCCGCTGGACGCGATTACAGGCGAGACGGTGAGCCGCTACGCACGGCATAGGCAAGAGGTGCCGGAGAATTCCGTTGTGACCGTGAACGGCGATTTGCGCACGTTGCGGCGGATTCTTCACCTTGCCGTGGAGTGGGGCAGGTTGGACCGTGTGCCCACCATTCACGAATTGCCGCAGTCCAAGGGCCGGGACCGCGTTTTGAGCTTTGCGGAAGAGGCAAAGTATCTGGCGAAGGCTTCCGACAATTTACGGGACGCTGCGATTCTTGCAGTCGATACCGGGCTGCGGCCTAACAGCGAATTGTTCCCGCTGAAATGGGCCGATGTGGACTTGACGGCCCGCGCAGAATGCCCGCATGGAGTGCTCCACGTTCGCCAAGGCAAGACGGACAGCGCACAGCGAAGCCTTCCCCTCACTCCAAGGGCTGCGGACGTTCTACAGAGGCGCAAGAGGGCAGCAGAGGCAAAGGGAAAGCAATCCGCGTTTGTGTTCCCCGGCGCGGGAATCGGCGGCTATATCACTTCGCTCCAGCATCCACACAAGGCGGCAATCGAAGACTCGAATCTTGAGAGCTTTGAATTCTATTGCTGGCGGCACACGTTCGGAACCCGCGCGGCACAGTCAGGGATGGACAGATTCACCCTGGCCCGCCTCATGGGGCATAGCTCGCCTTCCGTGGCCGCCCGGTATTACATCCACGTCACAGAGACACACGTTGCCGCCGGGTTCGGGCGGTTTGTCGAGTACCAGACGCACAACGTAGCAGAGGGATTGAAGGCCGCATTCCCGCAAGCCTCAGAAGCGGTCCAATAGCCACTTTCTCGATTCGTGGTACACATGGCGGTACACAGAATGTTCGGAATGACCTGTAAGTGATTCAAACCATTGGATAGGCTGCTAGATTCTCAATCTTAAAACCCGGGTTCAATTCCCGGTAGCGCTACCAGCTAACATTCGCCAAGGCCCGCTGAATCGGCGGGCTTTTCCTTTGCTCGAAAATCGTTCCAGTACCGCGACCACGTGAATTTGTACTTCCCAGGTCTCTGCGCCGCGGCGGACGAGACAGGGGCGCCCATTCTGTTCCGATCGACATTTCCAAATCATGCAGTCACGCTACTAGTTCTGAGGGCCTTCATTAGCCATTGGATTCGCTCTCCACACTGTCGCCCGCTGTTGCGCCTGCGCAGCCGGTCTGTAAACAGAATACGGCGAATCCAGCAAAAGTGGGACTGCACGGTCAGTTGATGAGAAGGGGCTTTTCACCAATTGACCGCGACAATGCCTGCCTAAGTTCCGTGTTAACTACCCTGGAGTTTACGGGCCTGTCAAGACAAGCACGTTTTGTGACGGAACGGCTGGCGGGCGGGGTTACCTGTAGGCCTCCTCATCGGCCCAGTCCCCAATAAGCGGGAGCTTGAAGCGCTTGCCCTTCAACGCGCTGACCACACACCAGAGCCATACGAGGAAAATGACCAGCCCGGCCAGACAGACCAGCCAGATTAGACCCAGGAAGACACGAGGCCCAAGGAACGTGGTATACGGCAGGACAAATTCCAGGACCCAGCCGAAGATGATCACAAAAACGTTGAATACGATGGACTGCCAAGCGTGGAATCGCACATAGGGTCTCCTATTGTAGCGCCTGATGGCCAGAAAGATGATCGCCGGGATGAGGGTGAAGTAGGCGAGTGCGGCAATCGCATTGTCAGACAGACCGGACTTTTTTGGATCGGACATAATCCCTCCTTTCCGGGATTTGGAAAGGGTTATTGGTATGAGGTTGCCCACGCTGGAGGCTTGCAGGCAGAACAATCGGAAATCAGCGGGGACTTCCCTAGTTACTCTTCCGGCAACTAGCCAGTACGCCCCCCAGCTGCACACGCTGCGTCGGTCTCTTGCATTCTTTCCATCCCAAAGAAGCGGCCAGACCGGAACGGGCCGTCTCGGGGACATCCACAGGATTACATGAACTGAGAGTGGAAGAAAGCGGCATTCCCGGTAATTATTCAGTTGCCCCTGCCGTGGCCTTGAACCAGCCCGGCAATGCTCAGATCTAAGAAATGACCGACATCAGTTCCGCCGTCGCCGATCTTCGGTCCCGGTGGCCCTTCCTCCACGATCTCGTCAAGTCCGAGAGGCCAACAACTGCATAAGGTATTGATTTTACTATGGAGCCGACGGTCAGACTTGAACTGACGACCTGCTGATTACGAATCAGCTGCTCTACCAACTGAGCTACGTCGGCTTACTCAGTTGATTCTACCTTGATGCGTGCGCAGCGTAAAGACTGCGGCTATACTGCTCCTCATGCAAGGCAACCCCGCAGAGGATTGGCAAAGGCTCACGGAACACTACCGCGAAATGAGCGACGGAGAACTTGAGGAACTGGCAGCCGACATCGTCGATCTGACCGAAACAGCGCAGCAGGTTCTGCGCACCGAGATGAAGAATCGCGGGCTGGATGAACCGCGAGCCGCGGCCGAAGCGCCAGAGGGTGCAGATCGCCCTGCGGCTCCGCGATGGGACCGCCCCGACAATCCGAATCCTGGCGGCATTCGATCAAACGCCACCGACGGGAACGAGGAAGACGATCTCCTGCACGAGTACACCTGGAAGACAGCGCTGTGCGAGTGTGACGACCGGGAAGAGGCGTCGCGGATTTGCGAGGTGTTGAAGCGGGCGGGAATCGAGAGCTGGGTCGAGCAACCCGGATCGCGCTATTCCTTCGGCATCAGCAATCCCCGTGTCCTGGTCGCGGCCGATCAGCTCGACGAGGCGCGCGCGATTGCTTCGGGACCGATTCCGCAGGAGATCATCGATCAATCCCGGATGGACGTGCCGGAATTCGAAGCGCCCAAATGTCCGAGCTGTGGCGCCGGAGACCCGGTGCTTGAGGGTGTTGACCCGTTCAATACGTGGCAATGCGAAGCATGCGGGAAGCAGTGGACTGAACCGGCAGCAGATGTGGATGGCAAACCGGAACAGGCCGAACGGTGAACCCTCAAAAACGGAAAGAGCCGCCCGGCAACAGGGCAGCTCTCTCCTCAGGGAGAATAGTTCCAACGGAGGCAAAACCATCAGAACTTTCTGGCTGCATAGTATGGGCGGTAGAAGGGAGTGTCAAGGAGAAATCTGAAGATAAATAAATCCTTTTAGATCAATTATTTAGAAATCATTTATCGAGAAGCGTATGGCCCCGCTGTTCGACGCTTCTTCGCCTTTTTACACCCGCACATCCCCGTCATTTCAGGGTGTTTCATTGGGTTTGTGCCCTGTTTTCCACAGGTTTGAGGGCCGCATTAACCCTTCGGATGCGCCTTGTCAACGGCCTCTGACGGTTCGACCCATTCTTCCCGCAAATCGAGACGAATAAACTCGATGTCATAGACCGAGGAGACCGGTTTGCCGCGGGCGATGCGGTAGAGGGCCCGGCCCCCGCCAAGGAAAAACCCGAGCAGGATGGCGGCGCTGGCCCCGATGATCACCAGTCCGACGATGCCCAACAGCAGCTTGCCGGTCTTGGCGACTTCGGACTCCATGGGTTGGGGGATCGAGGTGAGGTTGGTCTCGAAGTGTACCGTGGCCAGCAATTTGTGGCTTTCGTCGGGTACGGCGTCGCCACTCACGATGGCCACCAGCGGCCCGCTGCGACGCACCTCGAGCGATGCCTGGTCGGAGTCCGCGAGCGGCTTGGGCCACGGCGGCTGGGTTTGATCGCCCGCCTTGGGGCTGCCCGCCTTCAGGAAGGCGCGAATCCTCGTCTCCTGCGCCGCGGCCATCTGCGGCGTGGGGTAGTCGATGATGGTGAGCGTGGCCGGGCCGGAGCGCAGCGAGTAGGTTGCGGTCACGGCCTCCGCGCCGCGATCGAAGCCCACCAGGTCAGGCGGCAGCACTCCGCCCGATCCTGCATAGCCCGCAGGCCCCACGGCATAGTGGGAGGTCTGCCCGTCCAGCGAGGCCTTGGGCAGGCTGCTCAGGATGGGCGGCGCCAGCGCCCTGGTCCCTTCGGGGAGGGGCAACTGGCGGGCAAGCTCGCGCAACTCCGAGCCGGACATGGGACCGATGCGGGAGAAATTCGCGTCCACCACCGTGTTGCCCAGCCAGAAGAGCACCCGGTTGTGGTCGGACGCGGCGCCGGTGCCGATCTCCTCCCTGGGCCACCCTGACCCGCGGTAGAACGAATAGGCGCCGTAGGCGTCGCTGGCGTCGTGAAAGCGCAGCGCACGCAAGGTGAGCGTCTCGCCGCTGCGCTTGTAGTCGGCCAGCGCGCCGTCGGTGAAGTCGTATTCCTTGAGGGCCGCTGCGTTGGCCGAATCAGCCTGGACCGGGTCGGTCACATTTTTAGGCGCTTCCGCCGCAACCCATCCGGCAAAGGAGTCCGGCAGCAGCCGCTTAGGCACGGGGGGAAGCATCAGATGCACGGGCGCCTCCGGTGCGGAGGGCTTTGCCGGGGCGGCCTGCGCCTCGGCAGAGGCTGCGCTCACGCCGAGCAACGCAACCGAACAAAACGAATAGGCCAGGATTGGAATCCAACGCATCAACAGGCTCCGGTCTTCAGGGTACACGTTTCCGCCCCAGTGACGAAGACCTGTCGCTGGGGACCCCGGACTCTTGAACCCAATTCCCATGCCTCAGGCGTACCCCACCTTCTCTTGGACACTGACGAACCCAGAAAGGTTCCAGTGGGGAAGTTTCTACTGCCCCGGCTCTACTGGCCTTGTCCGGCGCCGGCATCCTGCCAGGGCGTGAGGCGCGGCAGCCAGCGGGGTACATGGCGTTTGTAGCGGGGATAGTCTTCCGGGTGGCGGCGGGCGAGCGTCGGCTCTTCATACAGCCGGACGAAGAAGTGAATTGCCAGGCCGCCGACGGCCCCTTCGATCACCAGCCCCGAGTTCCAGAACAGTACCGCCTCGCCAGTCAGAGCGATCAGGACGCCGATGTACATCGGGTTGCGCACGTAGCGATAAAGGCCACTTGCCACCAGGCGTTCGGTGGGCACGGTGGGCATCAGCGTTCCGCGGCCCACATAGATAAAGCGGCGGATGGAGTCCAGCAGGGGCGTGAGCCCGGCAAAGATCAACGCGGCGGCAATGAGCGTCTGCCAAAGGGGTTCGCCGGCGGGAATGCGGAAGCGCGTGATCGCGAAGGGGAGGTAGACCAGCACCAGTCCGGGCCCGCCAAAGACGGTAAAGAGGATGGAGACGACGATGCTGCGGCGAAGCGTGGCCATTTGCTTCAGCCCTCGCCTGCTCTAAAGCCGGGAACCCTGTTGACCGTATCGGCGTGAGTCCGCCTGAGATGAATCCCTTGCTCTTTCAAAAGGCGGACCGAAAAATCCACGCTTTCCCGTTCATCGGAGGTGAGGCTGTTCCACCACTGCTCGAATTCCTCGGTGAACTCGACCTCACAGGCTATAAAGACAACATTCCACCCAGGTAATATATCCCGTCAAGGTAAGTTTGCCAGGCGGACGGGGGCAGCGGTTCCCCGGTCTCAAACACTTTGAGACCCGGGATTTCCGCCCAACCCAGCACTGTTTTCCGTCGTTTCGCTGCCCAGCAAGCCCCGTGTCCCATCCTCTCGCCTGCCGTTCGAGGCGGAAACCTGCGAGAGGGCAGGAAAACCACAAACTCACGAGCCGTCACTGACCCCTCACAACTGATCCCCGATCCCTGACCCCTGACCGTTACTGGAACAGGAAACAGGAACAGGAACAGGGAACAGACGGCGGTTCATCCAGTCCCAGGCTGGGCGCCCGCCGGGCTGGGCGCTGTTACGCCAGAGTGGGAAAAGCCAGGGAAAGGTTCCCTTGTTGTTGATTCTTGAATTCATAACGCAGGCATTTCTGCTGGGCGGCAAATATGGAGCTGTGGCTGGGTTTGGGGGCGATTGGTCGATGGGTTTTTTGCGCATTGGGTTGAAGGCCGGAGGGGCTCAGGCGGGCGTAGACTGGTGCGGGTTGGCAACGCGGCGGGAGAGGGAGTTTCTGCGATGAAGAGGTTTGCGTTTTGGGGGATTTGGCTGGGTCTGGGAGTGGCAGGGCTGGGAGGGCCGGGAGCGCTGGGCCAGTGGAATGCGCCCAATCCGGTGGCGAGCTTTGAGAAGCGGGCCGATGGGCTGGAGGTGCTGCAGAAACTTGGAGTGCTGCGGCTGGAGGTGAAGGCGGAGGATGTGCTGCACGTGAGGTACTCTCCGCTGGGCGTGGCGGTGCCGGAACGGGCGTCCGATGGGGTGGTGGAGAAGAAGGCCTCGCCGGGGGCAGCGTTTGAGGTGAGTTCGGATGAGAAGACGATTACGCTTTCGACGTCGAGGTTGAAGGTGATTGTGGAGCGGGAGAGCGGGGCGCTGCATTACATCGGATTGGACGGGGCAGGAACGGCGGGGCCCGGCGCGGCGGGAGCTGGAGCAGCGGGTGGGGGCATGCGGGGGAAGCTGCTGACGACCGACAGCTACCGGTCGCTGCGGCCGGTGGAGGTGAACGGCGAAAAAACACTTCATGCGGAGGTGTCGTTCTCGATCTATGGGTCGCATGAGGGGTTCTACGGGCTGGGGCAGCACCAGGCGGGGGTGTGGAACTATCGCGGAGAGACGGTGGATTTGTCGCAGGAGAACACGAATATTGCAATTCCGCTGCTGGTTTCGACCAATGGGTATGGGATTTTCTGGAACAACCCGTCGCGCAGCCGGGTGAACAACCGGTTTGTTCATGCGCTGTATCTGAGCGCGGAGGTTGCGGACCGGGTGGATTACTACTTTCTCTATGGACCGGAGGCGGACCGGATTGTCGGGCACTATCGCGAGCTGACCGGGGAGGTTCCGCTGTTTGGGCGGTGGGCTTATGGGTTCTGGCAATGCAAGAACAAGTACCAGTCGGAGATAGAGCTGGAGACGGTGGCGGGCAGGTACCGTGCGCTGCATATTCCGGCGGACAACATTGTGCAGGACTGGTTCTGGTGGGTGACGATGGGGGAGATGAAGTGGAACCCGAATTACCCGGACCCCCAGAGGATGATCGACAAGCTGCACGAGGAGCACTTTCACCTGATGGTTTCGATCTGGCCGTATTTCCGGCCGGGGACAGCGGTTTACGACGAGTTCGACAAGAAGGGCTGGTTTGTGGCGAAGACCCAGACGGCGGGGTTTCATCCGCTGGGGCAGGCACTCTATGACGCGACCAATCCGGAGGCGCGGAAGCAGTATTGGGCAAATGCGAACACGGCGCTGTTTCAGAAGGGCGTGGATGCGTGGTGGCTGGACACCGATGAGCCGGACACCGAGGGACGGGAAGATAACATTCTGGCCACGAACAAGCTGTACCTGGGGTCGGGAGCGCGGTATGCGAATGTGTATCCGCTGTTTCACGCGGGAGGGGTTTCGAATGGGCAGCGAACGACTTCAGAGGAGAAGCGGGTGTTCATTCTTTCGCGGTCGGCGTATGCGGGATCGCAACGGTATGGCGTAACGGCGTGGTCGGGGGATGTGCTGAGCGATTGGGTGACGTTTCAGAGGCAGATTCCGGCGGGGCTGAACTACTCGATTTCGGGGATGCCGTATTGGACGACGGATATTGGAGGGTTTATTTCGGGCGGGAACCTGAACGATCCTAAGTTCAGGGAGCTGTTTGTGCGGTGGTTCCAGTTTGGAGCGTTCTCGCCGATCTTCCGGGTGCATGGGACGCGCAATCCGGACGAGAACGAGCTGTGGTCGTATGGGGCGGATGCGCAGAAGATCCTGGTGGACTACGACAAGCTGCGCTACCGGCTGATGCCGTATATCTACTCCGAGGCGTGGCAGGTAACCAGCCGGCACGGGACGCTGATGCGGCCGCTGGTGATGGACTGGCGGGAAGACGTGGAGGCGCAGAACACGGGTGATGAATACCTGTTTGGGCCGGCGATCCTGGTGAGCCCGGTGACTACGGAGGGGGCGACGAGCCGGACGGTGTATCTGCCGCAGGCGACGTGGTACGACTTCTGGACGGGCGAAAAGCAGGAGGGTGGAAAGCGAATCCAGGCGGATGCGCCGCTCGAGAAGCTGCCGCTGTTTGTGCGGGCGGGATCGATTGTGCCCATGGGGCCGGCGATGGAGTGGACGACGGAAAAGCCGGCCGACCCGATCGAGCTGCGGATTTATCCCGGCGCGGATGGGGACTTCACGCTGTATGAGGATGAGAACGACAGCTACCGGTATGAGAAAGGCGCGCATGCGACCATTGCGCTGCACTGGGACGATGGGGCGAAGACGCTGACTGTGGGGGCGCGGGAAGGAAGCTTCAAGGGCATGCTGGCGGAGCGGACTTTCCGCGTGGTGCTGGTGGGGAAAGAGCATGGCGTGGGGATCGAAGAGAGCGAGGCGGCGGAGGCTACGGTGAGTTATAAGGGGGAGAAGACGGCGGTGAAGCTGTAGGTAGCAAGTCGGCGAGTCAGCAGGTCAGCAAGTCAGCGAAGAGGCTCACTGCACGATATGTCCTTGCCATCTCAGTCTTCTTTCGACTTCGCTGCAAAGCCGAGTGGAGTATAAATCAGAATCGGCTCCTGACAGACGGGTTGAAGCCCGTCCCCTTCAGCTCTGATGGCCCTTGCGGCGCTTCCAGGATTGCTTTGCCCCTCCTGACTTCGTTCCGGGTCGCCGCGCGCTGAGGCCTCGCGTCGCCTTGACGGGATTGGCTTCGAGTTACACCATTCCTGGAAACGCTATAGGCCGATTTTCTAGAGCATCGCCCCGCAACCGGAGCAGAAGCGCGACCCCGGCGGGTTAGTCTGTGAACAACGTCCGCAGGCGGTGAGTGTGCCCGGCTGCGCTGCGGGCGGCATGTTCGCGGTCACATTCAGCGGCTGGCCCCACCCCGGCATCGGGATGCCGAGCGCGGCCGCAATCCCCACTGCCTGGATGGCGTTGAACTCCCGCACCCGGCCGGGCATGAAGAAGCACTCAATAAAGCCCAGAATCGCCGTGATGCCCGTCCAGCAGAAGCAGCAGTAGAGAATCCCCAGGCCGGTCCGGCGCAGATAGAAGTGGTGAAGGCCGAAGGTTCCCAAAAACAGCGCCAGCAGAATGCCCACGACCTCGTCGCGGCGCACAGATTCATATTGCTGATAGAAAATGGCTTGGGGATTGGGGTACGGAACGCTGCTCATGGCTGATTCTCCTGGTTTGCTCTCGCCTTCAGGATACGCAACTGGCGGGTGCGGGGTTCCCGGCCGCCTCATTCCGAGGATTGTCCCAAATCGTTCGACGGCCGACAGCATCTAAATTGAATCATGCGCACACACGATCCTTCCGCGACCGCCAGCGGCACATTCCTCATCGGCGGCGATCTCCCTGTTCACCGCCTGGGCTACGGAACCATGCGTCTGGTAGGCGACGGAGCCTGGGGTGAGCCCGCCGATCCTGCCGAAGCTCGCCGCGTTTTGCGTCGCGCCGTCGAGCTGGGCGTTACCCTCATCGATACCGCAGACGCCTACGGCCCGGAGATTGCCGAGCGGCTGATCTGCGAAGCTCTCCATCCCTACGCGCCGGGCCTGGTTATCGCCACCAAAGGCGGCATCACCCGCCAGGGCCCTGCAAAGACCGAGTATGTGGGCCGCGCCGGCTATTTGATTCAATGTGTGGAGATGAGCCTGCGCCGGCTCCGGCTCGACCGCATCGAACTCTACCAACTCCACCGCATCGATCCTCGAACGCCGCTCGAAGAGAGCCTGGGCGCCTTGAAGCGGATGCAGGAGCAGGGCAAGGTCCGCCATATCGGCCTGAGCGAGGTGACCCCGGCGGAAATCGAAGCGGCCCGCAAGATCGTTGAAGTCGCCACTGTCCAGAATCGATACAGTCTGGCCGACCGGCGTCACGAGGAGACGCTGGCGTACTGCGAAAAGCAGGGAATAGGATTTTTGCCCTGGTACCCCATGGCCGCCGGCAAGCTGCTCAAGCCGGAGCACCCCTCGGCGCAGACGCTGGCCCGGATTGCTGCCCGGCACTCGTCTACGGTGGCACAGCTCTCGCTGGCCTGGTTGCTGCAACGCTCGCCGGTCATGCTGCCCATTCCGGGCACATCCAAGGTTGCGCACCTCGAAGAGAACATCGCGGCGGCTGGGCTGAGGCTCAGCATTGAAGAGACGGCCGATCTGGAAGCTGCTGCCGGTTCCTGATCGGGCTTGAGAGGGAACCAATCTGCCAGCGCATTCAAGACTTGCGTTAGACCGGCGCCGAGTGGTGCGATTGACGGCGAAAAACAGGGCAAGAACACTCGAATCTGAGCCATTTTGTTTACTGGTTCGATAATAGGCCGCTCCTCAGGCAGCAGGGCCCCATCGCCGCCAATGTCAACGCCCACGAGCTAAGCCGCTATCCCCGGCGGACTCCTGGGGACTCACGTTGCATTCCAAGGGGCCGCCCGGCTAATTCCGCCGCGGCCCCAGCAGCACCCGCGTCCGCTGGCGGGTGACGCGAATGCGGCACGCGAGCCCGTTCGCACCCATCCCGCAACTCTGGTTTCGCGACACAATCCATGCCATCTGCGCGGGACTGAGCATCCACGCCGTGGCATTCGCCGCATGGTTGGTTTGCGCCATGAAGTCGGCTGCGTTCAGATCGATGTCGGCGGCGTCGGCATTCATCTCTTCGCACTCGTCCGCGGGCGGCGCGGGCGCATTGTCCGGGTGCCAGCAATAGTCTTCGTCGTGCACCAGCACATACTTCTTGCCGTTCCCGGGAATGAAATATCGCGTGGTAATGGCGGGGACACCGGCAATCAGCGCCCATTGGCTCACATCCTGGGCAAATGCCAGGGGGAGCTGGCCCATCGAGATTGCCGTGTCCTTCAGTTGCCGCGAATAGATGGCCAGCGTAGGCGTGGGTTCCCCGTTAACGGGATGGAAATAGACCCCGCCCAGGGCAATTCCATCCTTCATGTCAAACCAGACGAATCCCCTGCCGTGCAGATACGGCCCGCCGTGACTGCCCACCATCACGTAGCGCCCCTCGCGGATATCGATCGGCAGCGGCGCGCCGTCCAGCAGGGTTTCGCTTGTTTCCCAGAGCGGCATGTCGCGGCCATAGTGGTACGTGGTGCTGGGAATCACCTTCTTCATCAGGTTGCGGAATCGCTTGTCCTTCTGAATATCCTTCGCCGTCTTGCCCGCATAGTCGTTCAGAAACGCGAGCTGATCGGCGGGAATCGGGTTCTGAAACACGACGGGAGGGGGAGGCGGCTCCGGCGGCGGGGTCGCGTCTCCGGCCTCCTGTGCCGCGGCGTTTTGCAGCAACAGGCCGCCTGCCACCAGCAGTTGCGCCGCGAAAACGAGCGCCGTGGAAACGAGTCCCGCGGAGACCATTGCCTCCAAAACGGGTGTGGACACGAGCTTGCACTTGCGGAATGAGCCTGGGAATAGCCGCATCGCATGACCTCTCGCTACCAATTTAACCGGGAATCTGCACTTTTGTCTCTGAATTTCTGTGTGTTCTGCGGTTGCTGAAAGTCGCGTCCGCCCCCGGCTCCCAGGCCTTGAAAACCGCGCCGCCGGCTCCGGCCCTGCCCTGCGCTCTCTGATCAAAAACGGATGCAGGAGCAGACCCGGCGCAGCCGCAGCCCGGCCGCTCGGTTCGTGGCCGGAAAGCAAAACGCAAATCCCGCTTCAATCGGAAATCGTTCCCCGCCGGGCAATCGGCAAAAATCCCCTCGTGCCCTTCCGCGAGCAGAAAGTACAATCTCCGGGGGAGGATCGCGAATGAGCGCAATGGCCGCCAGTGTGGGGCAACCGCAGCCGCGCAATATTGCCGTCGATGCGTACCGTGGCCTGGTCATGCTGCTGATGATGGGGGAAGTCCTTCGCTTTTCGGATGTAGCTCGTTCTTTCCCCGGCAGTCGCATCTGGCAGTTCCTCTCCTGGAACCAGTCCCATGTCGAATGGACCGGCATGAGCCTTCACGACACCATCCAGCCGGGCTTCACGTTCCTGGTAGGCGTTGCGCTTCCATACTCCATCGCAAGCCGTCAGCGCAAAGGCGAAAGCTTCCAGCGCATGCTGGGCCATACCATCTGGCGCAGTTTCATTCTTGTGGCGCTCGGCATCTTCCTGCGCTCTACTGACAGTCCCATGACCAACTTCACCTTTGAAGACACTCTCACCCAGATCGGTCTCGGTTACACCTTTGCATTTCTGCTTGTTTTCGTTCGCCCCCGCTGGCAATGGAGCGCATTTGCCGCCATCCTCTTCGCTTACTGGCTGGCGTGGGCCCTCTATCCGGCGCCCGGCCCCAATTTCCCCTACGCATCCGTAGGCGTGCCTGCCGACTGGCATCAGCATCTACTCACCGGCTTCGCCTCGCACTGGAACAAGAACAGCAATCTCGGCCAGGCCTTCGATCTCTGGTTCCTGAACCTCTTTCCCCGCCCCAGCCGTTTCCTGTTCAACCCCGGCGGCTATCTCACGCTGAGCTTCATTCCCACGCTTGGCACCATGCTGCTGGGCGTCGCCGCGGGCCGCTGGTTTCTCTCCTCCGCTCCCCGCATCCCGCTGCGCAGATTCCTGCTGGCAGCGGCCGTCTTGATTGCCGCCGCTCTGCTGTTTCACTTCACCGGAATCTGTCCCATCGTAAAGAGAATCTGGACCCCCTCCTGGACCCTGTTCAGTGGTGGCGTGTGCTTTCTCTTTCTCGCCGCATTCTCGTGGATCGTCGATGTCAGAAAGCACCGCCGCATCGCGTTTCCGCTGGTCGTCGTCGGCATGAACTCCATCGCCGCCTACGTCATCGCGCATCTGTTTGAGGACTTCACCCAGAATAGCTTCCGCATCAATCTCGGCCCATCGGCCCTGAACCTCCTGGGGCCTGCTCTGGAACCCCTGGTTCTCGGCACTCTGACATTGGCAGTCTACTGGCTAATGCTCTTCTGGATGTACCGCAAAAAAATCTTCATCCGGATCTAGGCTCAATTTCTGACGTGCTATATTGCTCCCGCACGCGCGCGAAGCACCCCACTTTTCGATTCTGAGAAGTGAAAAACCGCGACAAAAGCCCCGCCGCAGCCCCCACAACTTTGAAGAATCCAATCCGGGGACGGCGCTGCGGTGAACCAGTTTCCGTATGCGCCGTCACCCGGCCGCAACTCGAGAAGTTTGGGTCTCGTCCAACACAGCCTCCTGATCCGCTCCCTGGGTGGGAAGGCGATCATGCACTCACCGACAGCGGCTTTGGCGGGCAATCTCCGAGTTGCCGACCAGCCGACCGCAACCCCGAAACATGAGCAAAGCCAGGCTCGATGAGTACATCGGCCTGTTACCGCCAGTTGAGAACCCCCGCGACCGGTTGATGTCGAGATGCCGGCATAACGGGACTGATTTGCCGGCAATCGGTCGTCGGAAGGGACGTTATCATATGCTATGGCGATTCGTTCCTTTTCCTCGCAGTTTGAGGACACCACCGCAAACCGAGATGTCGATAATGATGCCCCGGCAGGTCTGCGCCAGGAATGGGTAGATGTCCTTTATTTGGTTCTTGAACGCCAGCCGCGCGGTTTCAGTAAACCCGACGAACGGAAACTCTACAACATCATCAGCCAGAGCCTCGGAATCCGGCCTTCGGGAGAGCCTTCTTCGGGCTTTCGCCATGCCATCGGCCGAAACGTGGGTGGGGCCGACTGGCAGCGGTTTTATGACCTCATTATTCGCGTTGCGGCGGAAATTCCACAGATTTTCCAAGCGGAGCATCGCCAGCTGGTCAATCAGTTGTTAGCGGCCTACAGAATTGCCTGGGAGATGGATGACAATGACCATCTCCGTCGTGTCCTGCCTACGGCGATTGGCGGTCAGGTGGAAGCGGTGTTCCGAGAGCTAAGCCAGCCCCGATTTTCCGCCGCACTGGCCTCGTTTCAGCAGGGAATGTCAGCTTATAACGATCGTCCTCAACGCGGTAAGGATGCTTGCAAGAACATCTTTGACGCCGTCGAGGCGACCGCCAAGGAAGTGCAGCAAATGCCGACGGCTACATTTGGCAATGTGATTGCGGAGATCCGAAAGGTGCGGTTGCTATCCGACGAAACGCTCGCAAGTTTGCAGAAACTCTACGATCTCGCCAACAACCACTTCCGGCATGGCATGACTAAGCCCTTTGCTCTGAAGTCTGCCGAGGTCGATTATTTTCTCGTCTCATGCTGCGGAGCAATTCTCCTATTCATGCGCATGTAACCTGCGATGTGACCCTCATGCTTGAGCGACACAAAAAATGGCTCGTCGAACTCTTCCGTCAAGTGCAAGAACTTCGAGCTAATGCGCTTGAGAAGCGGACGCTTGCACTCGACATACAGGAGCAACTACTTTATCGGATTGGGCGTGCGGAACGTCTCATTCGGCAGATTCGCAAGGACATCAGAAGCATCAAAAAGGCGCTTGCCCAGCCCGGCACATCCAAAGATGTCGCCCGCAAGGCCAAAGCAAGGAACCTCGCCGGAACCGATAGAATTGAGCAGCAGAAAACGCTGATCTCCGTGCTGCGGTCAATCGGCGATTCCATTGCATTTATTTATGGTGATCGTTGGGACCTGAAGCAATTGGTGCAGAAAGAAGAGTCTGGTTTCCTGACCGGGAAAAAGGGAACCCGCTTGGAGCGAGGCTTACTTAGAAAGGCGTTCGAGGTCGGCGCAACGGTGGTAATGAATGATCTTACTCACACTTTGCGGCATGGGGACATTACGCTATTTCGGCCGGACCTTTGGCCGGATGGGGGCAGTCCGTTTTTGCTGATAGAGGCGAAATCGGGACGCGGTGGAAATCGTGTGCGTGCAGCCAGGCAAATGTCCGCCACGCAACAGATTTCCGAATATCTGGCGACGGATAAGCGCGAGGCGAACGGGGGCTTATGGCGGCGTATATCCGTGAATGAACATCCCCAATATCACTTTGCAGAAGTGACGCGCATGATCAGCAACCTGCCGGATGCCGGGTGGCTGGTGGAAGAAGTTGAACCGGGTTTACATTATGCCTTGATTGACTGCGCCAATGAACTTGAAACATTTGAGCCCATATTCGGGGAACTCTTCGGTCGCAGTCGCCCCTTCATGATGAGTGTGAATGAGACGAAGAACCATCATTTGGCTTACTATCCGTTCCCGCTGTGCATTCAAGAACCCGATGCCGTCTTTCGCTTTTACAATGGTGAATTCGTGATGTTCGTGATCGTGGATTTGGAACATGTAAACAAGGCACTGGCCCCACATTCCATCAAGGTGATTCCGAACGAAAGTGATGAGTATCCCTGGCAAGTTTCCTCGACAGCTGAGCACAATGAACACGAAATCGGCGTTTCTTATTTGGGATTCCATCCTTTAGGGCGTCTCGCCGCGGAATTTCTGCGTCTTGATTGGCTTTTGGAGAATATGGTGGCAGGCCCGGCCAGGGATGCGTTCGAGCAATATTTAAAGACGGAACTGTAGTTAACCCACGCTTACCTTCCCGCTTGGCGTTGCGCTCGCCCCCGCACGAAAACCTGGGCGCCCCATCCTTCTCCAGCTCTTTCGCGCAAGGTTGGGAAAGCAGTCCGCCGGGGTCCAGATCAGCACTCTGAAACGCCCATGTAGCCAGGAGTGCTTCTCAGTTTATGCTAAATCGCCAATGCACCCGTCGAGCAATCCCAACCATCGGAATCCAAGATTTCCGAGTTCCGGTCGAATCACGGGCAAACCGGAAACTGAAGATCTCAATTGTTGACAGCCCTTTGCGCTCAGTGAGAGATCGATCGGTCTTCCATTACAGGTTCCGGCCCTATGGTCGCCCACCCGGAACTATGACCCACTATTGGCAGCGCCTGCGACCGGCCCGCCAAGGACAGTATGGGTTTGCCGGTTGACCCACCGCCGGGTCTTGCCCCGAACCATCCCTGTGACGCTTCCAAACCGTAGAAGCCGCTATGATGTTTGCAGTGCGCGAAGAGGCGACGCGAGCTTGATGTCCCCCACCATCTTCATCTCGGCAGGCGAAGCCAGCGGCGAGCACTACGGCGCGCTGCTGATCGAAGCGCTTAAAAAGCAGCTTGCCGCAACCGGCCGGACGGCGCAATTCTTCGGCATGGGCGGGGAACGGATGGCTGCGGCCGGCCTGGAGCGCGTGGTGCGCTCTGAAGATATGGCGGTGATGGGCCTTACCGAAGTCCTTCGCCACCTGCCGCGCATCTACCGCGAGTTCCGCAAGCTCAAGAAGGCGATTCAGGATCGGCGGCCCAGCGTGGCCGTGCTCATCGACTTTCCCGAAATTCACTTCAAGCTGGCCCGGGAGTTCCATCGCCTGGGCGTTCCCGTGATCTTCTTCGTCAGCCCGCAGTTGTGGGCCTGGAAGAAGCGCCGCATCAAGCTGGTGCGGAAGTACATCCGCAAGATGCTGGTCATCTTCCCCTTCGAGGAGCCGTTCTATGGCACCCGCGGCGTGGAGGCCGAGTTTGTGGGCCATCCGCTGACGGAGTTGCCGCTGCCGGCCGTCAGCCGCGAGCAGTTCGCCGCGGCCAACAGGCTGCACCCGGCGGCGACCTGGATCGGCCTCCTTCCCGGCAGCCGGCCCAGGGAGATTCGCGACCATCTGCCCCGGATGCTGGAGGCCGCGTGGGGCCTGGTAGAGCACGATTGGCCCCGCCGCGAGTACGAGTTCCTGGTGCCGCTGGCCCCGACCCTCAACGCGGAGCAGCGGGCCGCCGTGCTGGCCCTGGTGGAAGATCGCGGCGGCGGCCTCGCCATCCGCCTGGTGGAGGATGCGCGCGCGGCGCTTTTCCACGCCCGGGCTTCGGTGGTGGCCAGTGGCACGGCCACGGTGGAGGCGGCGCTGATCGGCAATCCCTTCGTCGTGGTCTACCGGGTTTCGTGGCTGACCTATGCCATCGCCAAACGAGTGGTGAAAGTGCCGCATGTGGCCATGGCCAACCTGATTGCCGGCAAGCGCGTGGTGCCGGAGTTGATCCAGAATGACTTCACGGCGGCAAAAATCGTCCAACAGATGGAGCCGCTGCTACCGGACGGTGCTCCTCGCGAGTCCATGATGAAGGAGCTCAAGGCCATTCGCGGTCTGCTAAATCCCTGCCAGGCAGAAGAAAGCGGTGGGGCCATTGAACGGGTGGCGGCGATTACCCTGGACGAGCTTCAAGCTGCTTCCCCGGCGCGAATCGAAAAATCCGTGCCAACCTGAAATCGGCAGGAGCGGGGTTTGTGGTCTCCCAGGCCTGGTCCGCCGCGGCGGGCGAGACCTGGGGCGCCCAGTGAAGACGAGGCTGAAAGAAACTCTGACCCAAGAACGGCTGCGATGCGATGATGACTGCTATGCTTGCGAAAATGCGGAATTTACGGCTTGTAACTGGACCGCGCCTGCCCCTGGCGGGCTTTCTGGCGATGGCGCTGCTGCTGGCGGCTCCGCTCGCCGCTCAAAGGACCGAGCGGCCGGGTCTGGCCATCACCGGCTACGTAATCAACGCCGAGCTGGAGCCGGCCACGCACCACCTGGCGGCTAGGGTGGTGGTCACTTTTACCGCTCCGGAGACCCTGGAACTGGTGAGCTTTGGCTTTCACCCCGCCCTCAAGGTCACCAAAATCACCGATGAAAGCGGCAAGCTGCTCACCGGCGAGCGGTCGGCGGACGGGACCATCCGCGTCAGTCCGGCTGCACCCTTTGCCAAAGGCCAGGTATCGCACTGGACTTTCGAGTACGAGGGCGCGATTACCGGCAACGAGGACGGCCCGGTGGAAGGCCTCAAACTGGCAGCCATCCAGGAGCCCATCACCTACCTGCTCTATCCGGCGCGCTGGTTTCCCATGAACGGCTACCTCACCAACCGCTTCACCGCGGAGATGCACATCCGCGTCCCGCAAGGCATGAAGGTGTTTGCGAGCGGCAGCCAGGGAGCGTCGAAGCCGGTAACCCTGGCCAACGGCAAGCAGGGCGACCAGTTCGACTTCAACTGGGACAAACCCGGATTTCCCGGAACGGTGATTGCCGGGCGCTATGTGGGTCCGGTCTCGGCGGGGCCGGGAAACGTGAAGGTCTACGTGACGGTGAGCCACCAGCAGGCAGCCAACCAGTTGGCGCAGACGGCGGCCAGGCAGTACGACTTCTTTTCCGATAATTTTGGGGCGCCGGAGACCAGCCATTTGAACGTCGTGGAACTGCCCGACGATACGCTGCCGGCCGTCTGGGCGCCGGAGCTGGCGGCCATTCTGGGTTCGCGTGTGAGCGACAAGAGCGGCGTGCGCCTGCTTGCCAATACCATTGCCCACCAGTGGTGGGGCTCCGAGGTGAGCCCGCGGACGCTGAACGACGCCTGGATCACCAACGGCATGGCCCGCTACGGCGAACTGATGTACCTGGAGGATGAGAGCGGCAGGAATGCCATGCGCACGGCGCTCCAGGACATTTCCGCCGGGGCGCTGGCCTACGACACCATTCCCCTGTCGAGCGCCTCGCGGCTGAGCCCCTTCTCGCCCGAGTTCCAGTCGATGACGCTCGAAAAGGGCGCCATGGTCTTCCACATGCTGCGCTGGGAGATCGGCGACAAGGCGTTTCTGGCCACGCTCAAAGGCGCTCTCAGCCAGTACACCGACTCGAGCATGCGCTCTTCGGACTTCATCAAGGTGGCCGAGGCCCAGAGCCAGCAGCAGTTGACCGCCTTCTTTGCGCAGTGGATCGACGGCACTGGCGCGCCGGTGTTCACCAACAAGTACGCCGTCTACCGCCTGGGCAACAACAAGGGCTTCCGCACCATCGGCGAGATTCAGCAGGACCTCGACCTGTTCCGCATGCCGGTGGAGCTGCGCGTGGAAACCGACGGCAAGACCGAAACCCAGAAGATCGACGTGGTGGGCACTGACACGCAGTACGTGGTGGATACCTTCGGCCGCCCGCGGCGCATCGCCATCGATCCCGGCAACTGGCTGCTAAAGGCCACGCCGGACCTGCAGGTGCGCATCGCCATCCTCAAGGGCCAGCAACTGGTGGCGCAGGGTGACCTGTCCGCCGCGCTGGCCGAGTACCAGAAAGCCCTGGAAGCCAACCCGCAGAGTTCGCTGGCCAGCTACCGCATCGGCGAACTGCTCTTCACCCAGCGCAACTACCAGGCCAGCGTGAACTCCTACCGGGATGCGCTCCGCGGCGACGGAGAGCCGCGCTGGACCGAGGTCTGGAGCCACATTGCCCTGGGCAAGATCTTCGACATTACCGGCCAGCGGGACCGGGCGGTGAACGAGTACCGGCTGGCGGTGCAGACCAACGACAACACCCAGGGCGCGGTCAACGAGGCCCGGCAATGGCTGCAGAAGCCGTACAAGCTGCCTGACAGCGAGTAGAACGCAGCCGATCCAGACTTGAACGGCCAGCCCGAGGGCTGGCCGTTCAAGTCTGCAAGGGGTTTTGGTTGCCTAGTTTTTCGTGGGGGTTCCGCCCAGAGAGATCACTTCCAGATTGACGTGGGCAAGCCCGGACCTGGTCATCGCCAGCTTTTCGGCCGCGGCTTGGGAAACGTCGATGATCCGCCCTTCGTCGATCAGGTCGCCGCGATCGGTGATGCGCACCACCACCGAGCGCTTGTTCTTCAGGTTCACCACCCGCACCATGGAGCCGAACGGCAACGTGGGATGGCAGGCCGTCATCGCATTCATATCAAACTTTTCGCCGCTTGCCGTCTTGCGGCCGTTGAACACCCCGCCATACCACGAGGCGAGGCCGTGGAGGATATCCGCCCGCCTTTTAAGGGCGGATTTCAGGGATGCCTTTTTGGACGCCGCAAGGAGAGCCGGCGCGGAACTCTCGACAGGGGGTAGGGGAGGCGCGGTTACAGCGGGTCGGGGAAGACGCGCATCGGCCTCGACGGCCGGCGTGGACAGCGTGACTACCACAGCGGCCAACGCAACCGATGAAGCGCCCGCCAGCATACAAATCCGGAGCGGAGTTTTCAAGCTCATGTTGCGTGATTTCCTTTTTATTACCATCTACCCATTTTACTAAACTGCTACTCCCTCTGCCCATCAATTGGCAAGAGACGCATGGTATTTTGCTGAAATTTCTAAAGATTTACGCGCTTTTGCCGATAAACCCTTTTATCTCTGTGACTTAAAATTTGCACCACAAATGGTGCAAACATCCGCCGTCCAGACCGGAAAACCCCCCATTGCCCCCCGGAACGCCTGGTTGCCCTGGGGCCGGCCAGGAGCCCAAAACACCCTCCCTGGCGTGCCAGCCACAGCCAGGATCATTCGGGCAGGACTGCTCCGGGGACGCAGAAACAAACTCATCGCGGCCGCCGTCTTTTCCAACGGATGAAGTATGCATCGCCAGAAGGGAATCTCCTTGATCAGGATTGGTTTCGGATTTCGCACCGCCGTATGCGCCGCACTTTTTGCCGCGGCTGCCGCCTTCGCTCAACAGCCGGCCTCCACGCCTCCGGGCCCCGTCCCGCCGGCCATCCGAGCCGCCAGGAAGATCTTCGTCTCCAACGCCGGGGCCGACAGCGGCCTTTTTCCATCGCCCTTCAGCGGCGATCTGAATCGCGGCTACGATCAGTTCTACGCAGGCCTCAAGGCTGCGGGCCAGTATGAGTTGGTGGGCGATCCGGCCGAGGCCGACCTCGTGCTCGAGTTGCAGCTCATCGCGCCCAATGGCCCATCGAACGCCGATAAGCAGAAGGGTGCATCCGATCCGCTGCCCATGTTCCGGCTGGTGGTCTATGATCGCAAGACCCATTACGTTCTGTGGGCGTTCACCGAGTCCATCGGCTTCGCCTTCCTGCAAAAGACCCACGACCGCAACTTCGACGACGCTCTGACGGCCATCCTGGTGAACTTTGAAGCGCTCACCGGCAAACCGCCCGCCGGACTCCACTAGACGCCCAAACGGAAGACTCAGACCGGTTTGCAGATTAATTCCCCCATCCTGCTAGCGTGAGGGTTGTAGCGGTTCTCCCGTTTGTGTGGCGTTGCCGGCCCCGTGCAAGATGGTTTTCTCCTGAGGGAAAACCCACTCGGCGTGAGCGGTTTCGCATCACAGCAAGCGGAGGACCGCCTGGCCCATCCAGGGCCATCAACGGGGAGGAACCATGCAACTGAGCGCGGCGGGACTTGAATTGATCAAGAGGTCAGAGGGTTTTCGCAACCGGACCTATCTGGATGTGGCGGGGCTTCCGACCATCGGCTATGGTCACCTGCTGCTGCCTCATGAATCCTTTCCCAACGGCATTGAGGAGCCGCAGGCTGCCCTCCTGCTGGCCGGCGACGTGCGCGCCGCAGAGCAGTCTGTCCAGCGGTTGGTGAAGGTGGCGCTGACCCAGGGCCAGTTCGATGCGCTGGTGGACTTCTGCTTCAATCTCGGCGCTGGCAGGCTGGCTTCTTCCACGCTTCTGAAAGTGCTCAACGGCGGGCGCTACGAGGCCGCCGCCGAGCAGTTGCTGCGCTGGGACCTGGCCGGGGGCGAAGTGAACGCCGGGCTGAAGGCTCGCCGCGAGGCCGAGTTTCAGCTCTGGACCGGCGCCGCGCCGCAGCAGCAAGCGGCCGCATGAGGAATCTCGCACTGGTCGAAGGAATTCCTCCCTTGTGCCGCCTTGAAATGGCGCGGCTGGCAGGTCGGGGTTTCAACCCCGACAGAAGCCGCGCCACCAACCGGCCAAATGTAACTCTGGGCTTTAACAGGCTGCGGAAAAACTCGATCCGGAGGGAGGCGGGGGTTTCAACCCCCGCATAAAGCCAACAGGATCAACGCGGGCTTTAGCCCCTGAGGGCCGTTTCTCGGGATTTTTGCGCGAATACAAGACTTTTTCCGCAGCCTCTTCAGCCCCCGAGGGAGTGCTGGTACCGGCCAAAAATCCGTCCTCGGTACTTGATCGGAGTCTTCCTAGCTAATCTCCTTTACTTCCAGCCGCTCAGCGGCCTTCAGGTAGCCTTTGCGGCGAAACCAGTCCTCCATGGCAGGTTGCAGTCGATCGAGGGGGACGCGGTTGCCGGCTTCGAGCAGCCCATCGGCCAGGGGAAGCGTGTCGTCGAAGACCGCCTCGTTGGTGAAGTTGCGCATGGCAAAGTTGTCGATCCAGCGAATGGGGCATGGGTGCGAGGTGCCGGAGCCGTCGATTCGCTGCACTGAAATGCGGCGCACAAACATGGTTCCACTCTAACGGATCGGGGGGCGCCCGCTGCTTCCGCCCAGCCGTTTGCCTGCGAACCGCGCCGCACTGCCCAGCCGTTTGCCTGCGGACCGCGCCGCACTCGCGCTACGGCCTTTTCTCCTGCACCGCCTTCGCGTCCTTCCCCTGCTGCGCCTCCACATGGAAGCGCTTGAAGTCGTAGTCGCGCTCGCTGAAGTGCTGGCGAATCCCCTTCACCAGCAGCAGACGCATCTGCACGGTTCCTTCGCCGCCGGTAGGAAGCCAAAGCTCGCCGTTCACCTGCGCCTGGTCGAAGCGGAAGTTTGAACCTTTCTGGATGTTGGCCACCAGGCCCCCGGCAATGCGGAAATTGTCGTCGAAGCTCACTTCCATGTGCGCCACCTGGCGGTCGGCCTCATCGACCCACAGCGTGCCCTGCAGCTTTTTTGAGGCGTCCTCGGCCAGCCCGTGGGTCTTGGCGTCCTTGCGGCCCACAAAATCGAAGATAATCGTCGGCCGGCCGCGAAAGCTCTCGCGCCTCGGGTTGCGCACGTCCATGATCTCCAGTACCCGGCTGATGCTGATCTGCTGCCCTTCGAGCGGCTGATCCGCCGGCGTCTTCTCCGCCTTCTCCACCAGCTTGGTCACCCGCTCGGTCTCCTTCTGCTCGTCGTGATCGTCCAGCGGCTTGCCGTTCTTCCTCACCGTGCGCTCAATCACGTGGCTGTTGACGAAGAAGTCCTCGTTCTCCAGGGTCTTGGTCTGGGTCACTTGGCCGTTGGCGTCGATGTCCTGGATGGTCTGCAGGGAGGTGTAGGTGTAGTTCTCGCGCACCTTGTCGAGCTGCTTCTGGTGCTCCTCGACCTCGCGCATGAGCTGGGGAATCTCCGGCAGCGGCGCATTGGCCGCCTGTTGGGCCGGGCCCGCCGCCAGGAGCACAAGGAAACCCGCCAGGCACAAATCGCGCGGAACTCGCACAAAGGCATCTCCCCGGGGCTTCGCTGGGCCTGTGCGCGCAATCATCACTGTCTGTTGGACAGCGCAAGAGCGGGAAAGGTTGGGAACCCTCATAGTCAACCGGCCCCGGTCATAAACTCTTCTCATTCATGCTATAACGTAAGGCAAATGGTTGGTTCCCTGGTGTAAAGGCGGCGCTCAGAAGCAGATTGCCCGGCGCAAAATGGCCCCGCGGGCCGATTCAAGGAGGACCCATGATCGCACTGCTGTTTCAGTGGCTGCTGTATGCGTTCGCCCTGATCGTTGTCTCCCGGGTCGTGCCCGGCTTCTACGTGGTAGGGCTGTTGCCTGCGCTGATCGTCTCGCTGGTGATCGGCCTGATCAACACCACGCTTGGCCGGCTCCTGAAGGGCATCACCTTCCCCTTCAGCATCCTTACCTTCGGGGTTTTTCTGCTGGTGATCAACGGCCTGATGATCATGGTGGCGTCCAGCATCGTGGACGGCTTCCGTGCGACCGGATTCACTCCGGCATTGTGGGGCGCGGCGGTGCAGGCCCTGCTGGGAATGGTGATCCGGGCCATTACCATGCCTTGATAAGCGGCCGCGCAGGGGAAAGCCCCTATTTCGCCGCAGGCGCAACCGCCGGAGCGGTGGTTTTGTTCACTGCCGCCCCCGGCTGCGCGCGGTGCAGCAGCGGGGTCGCGGCCCGCGCCGGAACCTTGGCAGGGACCTTGGCTTTGGGAGGCTGAGCCGTCGCCGGATGCGCCACCACCGGTCCATTCAGCGTTTGCGGCGTGCGCATCGCTCCGGCTCCGGAAAAGCCGCCGGAAGCGGACGCGTGCGGCATGGCAATCACCCTTGCCGGCTGCCCCGGCTGGACGTGCGAGTAAATGCCCCATCCTCCGCCGGCGACCACAAACACAATCGCCGCCGCGGCCGCGCTGCGCACCCAGGCGCTCGCCGGCGTAAACGCCGCGGGCCAGGCCAGAACCCGTCCCCTGCGCCCAGCGGCGAGCAGACCGGCGTGTACGCGGTCTTCAAGACCCTCGGGCGCGGGAAGGCTGGCGATCAGCCGCAAAGTTTCCTCCGCTGCGCCGTCGCCGGAATCGTTCGAAAATGTGTTCTTAGCCGTGTAACTCATCGCAAACTCCTTGCGTGGCCGACCAACTGACGACTAACTACCGATCATTGACCACTTACCACCTGCAACTGACTACCTAAAACTGACCACTGACCACTGACCACTGACCACTGACTACTGCCTTTCATGGTTCAGCAGTCCGGCCATCAAATTCCGCGCCCTGAACAGCCGCGAGCGAACGCTGGACTCGGTGATGCCCAGCACCAAGGCAATCTCCACGCTGGTGAGCTCCTCGAAGGCCGAAAGCATCAGCACCTGGCGCTCTTTGGCGGGCAACTGCTCCACGCACCCCAGCACATGGGCGTGGTGTTGTGCCGCGGCGGCGTGCTCCTCGGCGCTCAGTCCGCCGGAAGGCAGCACGCGGGCCAGTTCGGCCACGTCGTCGGTCTCCGGGCGGGTCTTGGCGCGGCGCTTGCGGTCGAGAACGATGTTCCACACGATGCGGATCAGCCACACCCGCTGGTCGCGCACCTCGCCCAGCGTGTCCCTGTGCCGCAGCACCCGCAGAAACGCCTCCTGCACCGCGTCTTCCGCATCGGAAGGGTTGCGCAGCACCGAATACGCTACGCGATAGAGGGTTCCGGCGTACTGGCTCACCAGCGCCGCGAGGGTCTCGTCTTCCGCGTGCTGGCGGGCTTGGTCGTGCACAGCGCTTCTCGGAATCTCCATCCAACCTGAGAATACTGCCTGGCCGGCGCTCATACCGAACCAGACGCAGGCGGAGGGAAAAATGCTCGCATCGATACTCGCGCCTGGTCCCGCATCCGGCCCCGCATCCAGCCCCGCCGGCCGCCGCTTCGGACGCCAATTCCCCGCCGCCAAAACAAAACTCGCGAAGCCAGAGGCTCCGCGAGTCGCTAAGATCAGCCTGCCCGCCCTTCTACTGCTTGCCGGCCAGCTTTTGCGCGGCGATGGAGCCGGCGGCGCCATCCTTGTCCGCGTCCTTCACCTTGGCCCAGATGGCGCGCGCCTGGTCCTGTTTGCCGGCTGCCGCGTACAGGTCGGCCAGGTCAAGCTGCGCCACGCTAGTTGAAACCGTCTCCGACGGCTTGGCGGCCAGCGCGTTGTAGATGTCGATTGCCTGCGCGTCTCGCGCCGTCTGGTGATAAAGCCCCGCCAGCGCCAGCTTGGCCAGGTTCGACAGATTCCGGTCCCCCCAGCTCCACGCCCCCGCTGCCTGCTTCAGCTCCGTCTCCGCCGAGGCGGTCTGCCCCAGGTCCTGGTACGTAATCCCGGCAAAGTAGTGGGCTTTAGCCCCTTCCGGCAGCCAGCCGAACTGCTGCGCCACGGCGACAAACTGCTTGTTGGCGGCCTTGGAGCGGTCCGCGGAGGTCGCGTACACGCCATTTTCCGCCGGCGCGCCCGGCACGGCCAGCGCTGCGTCGTAGGTGTCCAGCGCAGCGCCCAGCGCGCTGTCGGCCGCGGTCGAGCGCAGGCTCCAGAAAACCAGCCCGCCAACCACCGCAACCAGAACCACGGCAGCACTGATGGCCCAACGCATGACGCCGGAGCGGTGCACACTCACCCAGCTGACGCTGCTGGCGGTAGCCTGGGCAAACTTGTCCTTTTTGAGGGCGTGACGGGTTTGAGTATCCACAGGGTCTCTTCTTGTCCTTCGTCTTTCGACTTGCAGGCGCGTCCCTGGGGTTCAGGGCGCAGCCGCTGCAACCCTACTAGTCTATCAGCGCGCCAGCGGCAGCGTCCACCTCGCGCCGCCCCTCGCGCCTTTTCGCGGACCCTACCCCTTGCCGTCGATCGCCGCTCCAATCGCCGTCGAGCGAAGGGCGCGGATGCGCTCCATCGCGTTCGACAGCACCGGGCGTTCTTTCGCTGCAATCATTCCTTTGTCCATCAGCGATTCCACAAAATCGATGACCGGGAGCCCGCGATCCCCGGCTTCGCGGACGATTGCATCGGAGACAGTGATTGTGATCTGCATGGTTGGCCGTTCCCCTGCCCGGTTCATCGGCAGGCCGCGGCGATTGAACAGTTCCCGCCCCGGAAAATGCCTCCCTCGCGCATCCTCACCCAAACGCAGCCCCGGCATCGAAACCCCCCACACACTTTCCGGGTGCCCCAGGTCTCGATTCTGAGACCTGGGAATCGAAATACCCCACCCCACACCTTCCGGGTGCCCCAGGTCTCGATTCTGAGACCAGGGAATCAAAATACCTTACCCCCACCCCCACACCTTGCCCTTGTCGAGCCGGAACGATACGCTAGCTGCATGTACGAAGACTTCCACGTATCCGACCGCTGGAGCGGCGAAGACCTGCACTGCCGCTGGAAGGGCACCATCGTGGCCATCGCCACCCGCCACGCCGACGCCGTCGATGTCCGCTTTGACGTCAACAACCGCCCCCTGTGGATTGCCCTGCCCTTGACCGCCTGGGTCCAGCAGAAGCAGCGCACCGGCAAGGTCATCACCGACCAGCTCGCCGCCCAGATCGCCGGCCGCTATCTCAAGCAGTTGGTCGAAGAAGGCTACGACTCCCGCCGCGAGATCTACACCATGACCGTCCCCGAAGTCCTCACCCACCTCGACGCCGTAGTAACCGAAGCCAGGGCCCAGGGCGAAATGCCCACCCTGCCCGTCATCGCCTAGCGCGAATTGGAAGAGCCTCTCCTCCTGAGCGCACCGTAGGCCACTGAAACCAAAAGAGATCCCCCTTCACGCCGTTTGCAGATGATTGCGCCCCTTTCCGGTACGCTATGAACAGACACATGGAAATGATGCGAGCGTAGAACGGAAGGCGCGAGGTTGCCTTCCTGATCCTATTGAGGCCATCTCCGCGGCGCGCGTGCGCAGGGGAGACGAAAGTACCGGATTCTTGAAAGCCACACAACATTGGTCTGAGAATGCGTTTTCGGGGCAATTCCCCTGAGCGGGATTGCCGCACATGCTCCTTTTCTGCGGGCGCGAAAGTCCGTGGAGCGTTGGCCGGAAATGGCGGAAAGATGGCCGAAACACAGCAGGAGTTGAAGACAGACGATGCAGGCAGCAAAACAAGCAGCACAACCAGAAAAAGAAGACGTGCAACGGCGGGCGCGAGAAGGGTGCCCAAGAGCGGCGGGGAGCGCCTGCGCAGCGCCGTCGACAAGTTGGTGGGCTGCCAATGCGGCAGCATTGCCAAAGCTCTGGTCGACAAAACCATTGCCGGCAACATGACCGGAGCCAGGCTGCTGATCGAGCTTTCCGGAGCCAAAAACCCGGCCCAACAGCCGCCGAAGAAGCCGCACGGGCTCACCCAGGCTCAGCAGTTGGCGCTGGAGCCGCAATGGCAGGGATCGCTCGAGGATGACGATGCAACCAGCGACCCAGCCTTCTACACGAAAGCCCCAATAAACCTCCCATAACCCGCGCGGGCGCCCTGCCTTCGGCGTCCGCCGCGGCGGATTTTTGCGTTCAAGGTGGAAAACCACCACCCGCCGCTGAGGCCGGCCTCTTCTTCAACTCGAGAGGCCGCCCTCAGCTTTGTTGTCCAGCCAGGCGCTTCCTTCTATCGGGGCACGACTTCAAAGGCCCCTGAGCCTGACCAAGGGCGCCGCAAATCCAACCATAGAAACGTCGTGCTTTACAGGCTGAAATGTCGGGCTCCACAGGCTGAAATGTCGGGCTCTACAGGCTGAAACGTCAGGCTTTACAGGCTGAAACGTCGGGCTTTACAGGCTGAAACGTCAGGCTTTACAGGCTGAAACGTCGGGCTTTACAGGCTGCGGAAAAACTCGTTCCGGAGGGAGGCGGGGGTTTCAACCCCCGCATAAAGCCAACAGAATCAACGCGGGCTTTACAGGCCGCGGAAAAACTCGTTTCCGCCGTTGTTTTGAAAGGGCACGACTTCAGTCGTGCCGCTAAAGCCAATAGAATGAACAGGGCTTTAGCCCCTGAGGGAAGGTTTCTTTCAGGTTTCGCCATACTTTGGGGTTTTTCCGCAGCCTCTTTGCCCCTTAGATGCGCTCCTCGGGATTCCATACCGAAAACAGCCCTTTTTCCGCACCCTGTTCAGCCCGCGGATAAACCCCACCCACCCATTTTGAAATTCAACCAGCGCGGCGAAGCCGCATTCAAACCCCGCCCATCCATAGCTGCCGCTAACTTGCTAACTCGCTATCCCCGCGCCAGCGGGGGCTAACT
>Ga0181524_10000330_pt1 | contig 57361 bp, 47 predicted proteins | sample PEATcosm2014_Bin_34_FD_119761 | JGI IMG/M metagenome (GOLD analysis project Ga0181524, IMG submission 119761) | Peatland microbial communities from MTU Mesocosm Facility, Houghton, MI, USA - PEATcosm2014_Bin05_60_metaG | ecosystem: Environmental > Terrestrial > Soil > Wetlands > Peat | place... | reverse complement strand
GATGGGCGGCACAAATGGATTTCACTATCGAAAGACCCAGCCCCGCCCCCCCTTGCCCGCGTGAACGCGCCTTGTCCACACGGAAGAATCTCTCGAATACCCTCGGCAACGCCTCGGGCGGGATGCCTACGCCGTTGTCCGCCACCTCCAGGATTGCCCTGCCATCCTCGGCCTCCACCTTCAACGAAACCGCCCCGCCCTCGGGGGTGTACTTGATGGCGTTATCCAATAAATTGACCACCACCTGCTTCATACGGGCGCGGTCGCCTTCCACCCATACGCCCCTCACGCCGGTGCAGATAACCTGAATCCTCTTGTCTTCCGCCAGCAGCCCCATCTGGTCAGCAGTGGATGCCGCCAGTTGCGCCAGGTCAAACGTCACCCATTCCGAGGCGGCCTCGCCCGCATCCAGGCGGGAAATCGCGAAGAGCCCCTCGACAATGCTGGCCAGGCGATCAACCTCCTCCAGGGCGCTGCCCAACCGCTCGCGCCACTCCGCTCTCAACTGGTCGTTGGTCACGAAGCTTTCCAGCTCTCCTCGAACAATGGTCAGCGGCGTGCGCAACTCGTGCGAAGCGTCGGCGACAAATCGGCGCGAGTGTTGGAACGCCGCGTCCAGGCGCTCGATCATGTGATTGAGCGCGACCGACAGCCGCTCCAGTTCATCGCCGGTGTGCGGGACCGGCAGCCTCTCGCTCAGATTTTGCGAGCTGATGCGTTCGGCGCTGCAGGAAATCCGGTCCACCGGCGCCAACGCACGTTCGACCAGCACATACCCGCCGCCCACAGCAGTGGCTGCCACTATCGGCAACATGGCCAACAGGAATACCAGCCAATGCCGCAAGTCCGCCTGCACCTCGTCCATCGGCGCCCCAACCTCAACCAGGTAGAGGTTTCCCCCCGGCATCTTCACCGGATGCCCGGCCAACAGCATCCTGCGGCCCCCCAGCAAAGGCACTTCCCTGGCGCCTTCCGCCTCCTCGGACCACTTAGGCGGCGGCAGCGCCGCCGGATCAAAACTCTGGCTCTTCGGGCTGGGCGAGAGGTACACCAGCCCGCCATCCCGCCCGGCGATGCGAACAAATCGATCATTGAGGTCCGGGGCGTAACGCGCCTGGACCTCCCGGCCCACAATCCCCTCGTCCTGGCGCCCAACTTCCTCCCGGAGCAATTGGCCGATCTGCCTGGCTCGCCGCAACTGGTTCTCTTTAAGCGAACCGGCCAGCGAGGTCCGCAAGGCCCAATAGGTCGAGACACCCAGCAGGCCAAACAGGCCAAAGAGCAGCCCCGCATACCAACCAATGAGTTGGAACCTGAGCGAGCGGGTGTTCATGGCCCCTTGTCTTCGCCGACCGAATAGCCCGCACCGCGCACCGTGCGAATGAGCTTAATCGGAAAGGGATCGTCCACCTTGCTTCGTAAATGCCGGACATACACATCCACGATGTTGGTGAGGTTCTCAAAGCTCTCGTCCCACACGTGCTCGACAATCATCGTTCGCGAGAGCACCTGGCCTGCGTGGGCCGCAAGGTACTCCAGCAGCGCAAACTCCTTCGGGGTCAGTTCGATGCGCTTGCCTGCGCGCCTGACCTGCTGAGTCAGGCGATCCACCTCAAGGTCCGCTACGCGCAACGTGCTCCCCCGGTTCGTTGGCGGCCGGCGCAACAACGCCCTCACTCGCATCAACAACTCCTCAAAGGCAAAGGGCTTGGTCAAGTAATCGTCCGCGCCGGCTTCAAAGTTCTCGACCTTGTCATTTATCCCGTCACGCGCGGTGAGGACCAGCACCGCGGCCGTGCTGCCCTGCTGATGCAGCCGCCGCAGCACTTCGGTGCCATTGATTCCCGGCAGCATGAGATCCAAAATGATGAGGTCGTACTGCCTCCTGGAAGCCATCTCCCACCCAACTGTCCCATCGTAGGCCACATCCACGGCAAACCGCTCCTCCCGCAGCCCGCGGGCAACAAAATCCGCCACTTTTCTCTCGTCCTCTACCAGCAGCATGCGCATACGGGTCACGGCCATAATGTTATATGCTCTGACGCCCAGAACATAACATCGGTTCATGGAAAAGACATTAATGCAACATTAAATTCCGTTCATTAAAGTCCGTTCATAATCTTCAGCGGCTACCCAGGGTTGTCCCTTCGGTCCAACCCTGGGCTTTGCTACACAACCGCGTTGCGGTTGAAGCCGCGCGCTATAAGGGCGCGCCGGAAAGACTCCGACTCCGAACCTTCGTCACCACCCTTTGTCGAACAACGCCCAATCCGACAAAGCCCCCGGCAAAGGCGTTCATTTCGGCGAGTTACGCGGTCATTGGATCTCAAAAATGGCTTCGATTTCCACCGCGATGTTCCCCGGCAACGAACCCATGCCTACCGCGCTGCGGCTGCCAATGCCGGCGTCCGCTCCGAACACCTCCGCGAACAACTCGCTGCAACCATTGATCACTGCCGGGTGCTGTTGAAAATCGGGCGTGCAGTTGACCATGCCCAGAACTTTGATGACGCGCCGCACGCGATTGAGCGAACCCAGTTGCGCGCGCAACGTCGCCAGAATCGCCAACCCGGCCTGGCGCGCAGCGGCTTTGCCCGCCTCGAGGCCGAGATCGGCGCCCACGCGCCCCGTGATCAAAGTCTGGTCCGAATTCACCGGGCCATGGCCGGAGACATACGCCAGTTGCCCTGCCACGACGAGCGGTTTGTAAACCGCGCCGGGCTTTGGCGCCGACGGCAATTCCAGCCGCAGTTCGGCCAGGCGCGCTTCAGGATTCAGGCTGATGGATTTCATGGTCCGTCAATCGTTCGCTTAAAACCTCGCAAAGTCCGCCTCGATACGCAAGAATCGCCGCCCGGTCAAGATTAGAGTTGAACGGCATTATGCAAATTGAGTTTTCCGGCTTGTTCGATCTTCAGGTCAACGGCTTTGACGGCGTGGACTTCAACAGTCCTTTGGCCACGCCCGAAGACGTGTATCGCGCGATTGAGAGAATGCGCGGGACGGGCGTGACGCGCTTTCTGCCGACGCTCGTCACGTCGCCTTTTGAACGCTTCGCCAAGTGCGCAAAGACACTCACGCGAACACCGCATCCGGCAATCGCCGGCTTTCACATGGAGGGGCCGTATATCTCGCCCGAAGATGGCGCGCGCGGGGCGCATCCGCGCGAGCACGTCGCTGCCGCTTCCATCGATGACTTTTCGCGGCGGCAGGAAGCTGCCGCAGGGCAGATAAGATTGGTGACGCTGGCGCCCGAAGTGCCTGGTGCCATTGAGTTAATCGAGCACCTGGTGGGTCTGGGCATTCGCGCGGCCATCGGACACACGGCCGGTTCGCCCGAGCAGATTCGCGATGCGGTGAAGGCGGGGGCGACGCTTTCAACCCACCTGGGCAATGGCTGCGCGAACCAGTTGCCAAGACACCCAAACTTCATCTGGGAACAACTGGCGACCGATGATTTATTGGCCAGCTTCGTTGTGGATGGGCATCACCTGCCGCCGGCGACCGTCAAAGCAATGGTCCGCGCAAAAACGCCTCAACGCACCTTGTTGGTTACAGATGCGGTAGCCGCCGCCGGATGTCCTCCCGGCAATTATGACCTGAATGGGGAGCAAGTGGTGGCCAGTGAAGACGGACGGGTTTTCCGGCCGGGCGCGCCGTGGCTGTCAGGCTCATCGATCACTCTGGACCGGGCCGTGGCGAACGCCGTAAAATTCACCGGCTTGCCGCTGGAGCAAATCCTGCCGATGGCCTCCACCCAGCCGGCCAAGTACCTCGGGGTTCAAACGTCCGGCCGGGTCACGGCGGATTGGAATGTCGCCGACTGCAGGCTGAGCAACCTCAAGGTCCTTGACGCATGACCGTGATGGCCAAACCACCAATCCGGATAGACCATGCCCCGGCGCGGGGTTTCATTAACACCGTGGCTTCAGCCCGGTGTAAAAAGGCGCCCGGCACCCTGCAACCGTTTCAACGGTTTGGCCGGGAGCGCGGAAAGCCGTTATCACTTCAGATTTCCCTCAAAGTCATAACAGTGCAGTCCCCTCGAGCCAAGGTAAGCCAGCAAAAAAAGAGAACGGCATCGAGTCGTGGAAAATGGACCGCCGGGCGCAGCGTGATTCATACGAGAAAACATCTTTGTTAATGCCTTGCCCATGCCCCAAAACCCTGCCGAGGGCAAGCTAAGGCGGCGGAAATAAACAAAGGTAGCAACCTGCCTTGTCCTTTTGCCGCCCATCATCGGCGGCGTGGCCTGGCAACGCCGCGATTTGCCGCTCTGATCACGCCGCTTGCCCGAGAGGGGCCAGCCTGGTCTTGAGCCTGAGCAGTGGCCGCTCCAAAGCGTAGTAGGAGGCCAGGACGACCGCCATGGTTACGCCCAACTCCACGCTCAGTTCCCTCCAGAACGGCCAACGGCGCAACTGTGTTTCCAGGAAAATGGGTGAGTGCCACAGATAAAGGCCGTACGAAATCCTACCCACCCATACCAGGCAACCGTTCGAGAGGAGCCGGCACAACAGACAGCCCGGTGAGACGACAACACCCACCACGGTCAGCGTCCCCAGAGCCGCGATCAGCGGATAACCCAGGCACTCCTCAACACCCTGGCGCCAAGGTATGGCTACCCCCTTCCAAAGCAGGCCGGCCAGGGAAGCCGCCGCGCACCAGCCAAGGACACTACGCACCCTGCCGCGGAAGACCGTGACCAGCTTTCGATTGTCGGGGTGCGCTTTCACATCACTCTGATCCTCTCCCAGAGAGGAGGGAGCAGCCGTGCGATCGCTTGGAGACTCCGCGGATGTTCGAGCGGTTCCGTCAGGCGCCGAAGAGCCTCCTTCTCCTCCAGGAAGAGGGGCGGGGTGAGTGCGCGTGGCTCGGGTAACGCCAATCGCCGCCCAAAGCCCCGGCCAACCCATTGAGGCCGCGCCGAGCGCGATGGCTGAGGCGCAGCCCAGGACCAGGGAGTCGGCCTGCGTATCGGTGCCGAAACTCAATCGGTATGGGTCCTCGAACCGCATATACAAGAGGCACCGGTTGACTATCGCCGCGACGAACACCAGGAGCAGCCAATTCACGAGCGAGCCCCGCGGCGCGGCGCGCTGCAACACCCACCGGAGCAGCAGTGGCCAGAGCACGTAAAAATGCTCCTCGATCGAGAGCGATCACGTGTGGGCCAGGGAATAGGGCCGGTCCGGGCCAAACACGCAGGCCCAGTTCGAGGCGTAGAACAGGGCCATACCCGCCTCACGGAGAGCCGGTGCCACCGCCGTTCTCGGGCCGGCGAGCCAGCGGAACCCAACGAATGCGAGCAGCATCACCACCAAGGCGGGAAAGAGCCTCAAGACACGACGCAAGTAGAACCGGCCCAGGCTGATGTCCTGAAACCGGTCCCATTCCTCAACAAGCAAGGACGTGATCAGGAAACCACTCAGTGAAAAGAACAACTGGACCCCGACGTAACCCATTTGCGCGGAAGCCCACCGCGCATGGTAGAGCACCACCGCAATGATGGCGACGCCCCGCAACCCATCCAGTTCCCTGCGATACCCCAGCCGGAAACCGGCGCCTGCCCTGCCTCCGTCCTTCGCCGCCTTTGCTGCGCGGGGTTGCTCGGCGAATCGGGAGCCATCTTTCTCAGGCAGAGCGCAGGCCAGGGGGGCGAGGCTCCTGGCTCCCCGCCTCGATGAAGGCGCGGATGTTCTCGGTGGAAACTCCCGGCGGCATGCCGCCGGCGCAGGAGAGGATGAGCCTCGATGGGTCGGACTGATAAGAATTCGGTTTTTTGCCGCGCTCGCGGTTTGGCGCTGCGCCGGTGAGGGAGAATTGACTTTCGGTCTCACTCATTGTGGCCGGTTGATGCCAGAGGGGGACCAGACCGTCAAGGTGCTGGCGCCGCGCCAACTCAGGGAGCGTCTCAAGCAAAGGATGACCCAAGGCCCAAGGCATCTTGCCACCTCTATTTCCTGACGGCTCCTGACGGCTCATTTTTCCTCTGTTCTAAAATCTCCGGCCGTCACGACGACGAGCTTCTTAGGGTCGAGATGTTTCCTGAGGGCGGCGAGAACCTGGTCCGGGGTCAGCGCGGCCACCTTCTTCTCGAAATCGGCCTCGTAGGCCATGGTGCGGCCCAGGTGTCGGAGGTTGGAGAGCATGCCCGAGAGGGCGATGTCGTTGGAGCGGTTCATTTTCAGGGCCTCGAGGTAGCCTGTCCTGGCGTTGGCCAGTTCCTCGGCGGAGAGCCCGTCGCGCAGGAGGCGCTCCAGTTCTTCCTGGGCGGCCTTGACGACCCGGACGCTGTTGGTGGGATTGCTGATGGCGGTCAGCGTCAGGGTCGCCCGTTCGTCCCACGAGGAGGCGCTGAAACTGGAGCCGACTCCGTAAGAGAGTCCTTCCTTTTGGCGGATGCGATCCCCCAACCTCGAGGACAAGGCGCCGCTGCCCAGGATATAATTGCCCATGACCAGCGCCGGATAGTCCGGGTCCTCGTCCCGCAAAGGGAACAGCAGGCCGGCCGCGTAGGTGGCGTTGGCCTTATCCGGCGTAATGATTTGCTTTTGAACGCCCGCTATTTCGCCCGGGATGGGCATCGGGATGCGGGCGTAGGGCTTGGCCGCCTTCCACCCGCCGAGGGCCTCCCGCAAGATGGGCAAACAGGCCTCAGGCTCGAAATCGCCCACGATGGTCAGTTCGCCGGCCTGGGAGCCGAGATACTCTTTGTAGAGCTGGACTACCTGCTCGTAGCCGGCCCGGCGCATCCGCTCGACGGATTCCTCCACCGTCGGCACATAGCGGACATCGTCGGCGGGCCACGGGTTCAACAAGCGCTGGAGCAGCCGCGGGCCCAGCATGGCGGGTTCGGTGCGCATCTGTTCCAGGCCGGCGAGGCGTTCGCCTTTGAGGACCTCGAATTGATCGGCCGGCAGGGACGGTTCTCGCAGCACCTGGCCCAGGAGCTTGAGCACCTCGGGAAAGGTGTCGCGCCTGGCTTGGATCGAAAAGCTGACCGCGCCCAGCGCGCCGGCCGCGGCGCCGCCGCCCCGGCCCCGGCCTCCGCGCCCGCCGCCCCCGCCCCCTGCGTTGAGCGTCGCTTTCAAGCGGTCCAGCTCGTCGCGCAGTTGCTGGTAGGTAAGTTTGCGGGTGCCCCGATGCATCATTTCCCCAAGGAAACCGGCGGCCGATTCGTATCCTTTGAGGTTCTCTTCGTTGCCATAGCGCAGTGTGAGGGCGAGATGGACTTCCTGGCCGCGCGATTTCTTGGGCAACAAACTGGCCTTGATGCCCTCGGGCAAATCGAGGCGCTGGACGCGCGACTCGATGTTCTCGGGCGTGGCCTCGAAGGTCTCCCCTTGCGCCATCTCCGCGCGTCCCTTGTAATCGGCTACCAGGCCCGCCAGATCGGGTGTCGGCGGAACCTCGATGCGTTCGGCCTTTTCCGTGGGAATGAACAGGCCGACGGTGCGGTTGTTTCGTTGCAAATAGCGGCCGGCGGCCGTTTGCACGGAACCGGGCGTGACCTTCTCGATGCGGTCGCGGTGCAGAAAGTAAAGGCGCCAATCGCCTTGGGCGGCCCATTCGCTGAGCGAGACAGCGATGCGGCTGGTGTCCGTCGCGGCCATCTCGCGGGCCTTGAGAATCTGCTGCCGGGCGCGGTTGACCTCCTCGGGGCTAACGCCTTTGGACCCGATGGATTCGACGGTGTTGATGATGGTTTCGCAGACCTCGTCCCGGGAACTGTCCGGCGGCACTTCCGCGCCGACCTCCATTAGCCCGGGGTCGTGCTCGGCGCTGGCGTAAGCGAAAACATTAGCGGCCTTTTTGGTTTCGATCAGGGCCTTGTAGAGACGGCCCGAGGGAGTGGTCGTAAGGATATTGGCCAGCACCTGCAGCGCCGCGGTATCCTCGTGCGGACCGGCGGGGATATGATAGACCACGCCGACCGCGCTCACGTCGCCCACGCGGCGGAGGATAACGGTGCGTTCGCCGTCCTGCGCCGGCTCTTCGGTGTAAGTGGCAGTCAGCTTGCGCTCGGGTTTGGGGATGGCCCCGAAGCTCTTCTGCACCAGCGCCAGGCCCTTGGCCTCGTCAAATCGGCCCGCGACCACTAGCACCACATTGTCCGGCTGGTAGTACTTGTGATAAAAGGCCCGCAGGTTCTCGACGGGAACGCGTTCGATGTCGGAGCGGTTGCCGATCGTGGGTTTGCCGTAATTGTGCCAGCTATAAGCGGCGGCAGCGATGCGTTTGCCCAGCACGCTCGAGGGCGAGTTTTCGCCCCGCTCGAATTCGTTGCGCACGACGGTCATCTCCGAATCGAGATCTTCCTTTTTGATGTAGCTGTTGACCAGGCGGTCGGCCTCCAGGTCGAGCGCAAATTCGAGGTTCTCCTCCGTCGCGGCCAGTGTCTCGAAATAATTGACCCGGTCGCTGGAGGTGGTCCCGTTGAAAGAAGCGCCGTGGTCCTGGAGTGCCCTGGGGATCTTCGGATGGCGCGGCGTGCCCTTGAAAACCATGTGCTCGAGCAGGTGCGCCATGCCGGTCTCGCCGTAGCCCTCCTGGCGCGAGCCGACCAGCACCGTCATGTTCACGGTCACCTTGGACTGCGAGTTGTCGGGAAAAAGAAGCGCGCGCAAGCCATTGTCGAGCCGGTACTCGGTGATGCCTTCCACCGAAGCAACTTTTTGGGGTCCGGCTGCCAGGGACGGTTGGAGCGCGGCGAGCAAGATAAAGCCAGCGATGCAGCGGGTCCTGATCATGCCCAAGGATGCCCCTTAATCACGGCCAGGACAAGCTCTTTCCAGACCTTTGTCGCAACCTGCGCCGCCAACTTTGTCGAAAAACGGCTGGTTCGACAAAGGTCGCGACAAAGGTTGCGACAAAGATTTCATCGGGGGGGCCGGACGCGCTCTTCGGGCTTATCGGGTGCCCAAGGGAATGTACAACAACCGCAGGCGCTTGCCGGCGGGGCCGGCCTCATGCTTGTAGAGGCCGAAGAGGCAGGAAACGGTGCTGGAATTGGTTGTGGTCTGGCGGCGATAGAGGTTCCAGAGCAGGGATTGGCTTGCGGCGCCGTTCTTGGGGTTCTTTTCTGAGCGCCATAAGGAATAGACCGGGGCGTATTCGTTTTCGATGCTCGGGTTCTCGGGCAAGAACGCCTCGAAGCCCGCAAGCACCTGGAGACGGCGGTTGCCATCCATATCCCGGCGCCAGGTGAACAAGGGGCACAAGTCCACCCGGCGGCGGGAGGCCCCCGTCTCGGTGTTCCTGGCCTTCAGGTCGGAATAGAGGAAAAAGAGGATGCGGGTGTGTTGGCGATCCAGAGGGTCGGCGTGGATGCGACTGTACTTAAAAACGGGCCAGAGATAGAAATTGTCGACCAGGTTGGAATTGTATGAATGGCTGAAAAAGGGCGCGACGCGAGTGGTGTGCTTGCCCAAGCCGCGCGCAAACTCGACCAGGGGCCAGGGGGCCTGCCATTCACGATACTTTTTCCCGCGCTCATCGATGCGGGAGAAAAAGGGCCAGAGCACAGTGGTCGAATCGCGTTTGGGCGAGCGGAGCGCGCTATAGGCAGGCAGGACACCCACCTGGCGCTCCGGATTGTCGCTGCCAAGACCTGAACGCTGGCTAAAGAGGACAGGCCAGAGCGCGAACCGCTTGTCGTGTCCCGGCACTGTCTCGACCTCCTTGAAGCCGTTGGTGCGGGTGGTGATGTCTTTGTGCTCGTGACCGGCCAGAGGCCAGAACTGCCAGCCCTCCAGGCCGAGGCCATGGCGGAGGTGGACGAAGGGATACAGATAATTGTCGGTAACTACATCTCCTTTGCGGGTCTGGCTGTAGGCAGGGAACATGACAAAGAAAATGTCGTCGCGGAACAGGCGGTTCTTCAAGTGGCCATAAAATGGCCCGTATGCAGTGTAGTCCTGGCTGGGGTCGGAAGAGCGTTGGCTGAAGTAGAACGGAAAGAGTGTGACTCGGTTGCGCACCTTTTCCTGCTGGGAGGGGCCGCCGGCGAAGCTGAGGAGTTGACCGAGTTGCCAACGGTACTGGCCTCCGTAACGGACATAGGACATCACGGGATAGATGAACCTGAATTCGCTGGAATCGGTTTGCGGGTCGCGCGTCGCCCAGAGCAGGGGGGGCAAGCCCCAGGTCTCACGGGACTCCTGCCATTCCTTAAAGTAAAAGGGGCCGGCGGCTTCGACCCGGCGGCCGGGGGCGAGGGTAAGGCTGAATTCGTCGAACAGGGGGCCGGCATGGAACGTGTCCTGGGCCAGGCCCCAGAGAGGCAGCAGGAGAAAAAGGAGCCAGCGGCAAAGAGAGCCGGCCAGATTGAGGAGACCTGGCCCGGATATTTCATGAGTGTCGCTGACCGGAAGGCGTAGCGCAGGCTTCCAGCCTGCTGTATCGCGGATTTCTAATCCGCAGGCGCGGCCGAGCAGGTGCAAGCCGCCGACTCGAGGTCGGCGATACAGCAGGTTGGAAACCTGCGCTACGCGGCCTCGGGAGCCTGGCGCCGCTCTTTGGGCATGAAAAATCCGAGCTAGCATAACGGTCGCCCTCATTTCTCCATTTCGGCCTCGGTTTCCCCCAACCCGGGGTCAATCATGCGTTGTTGACGGCGGGCCGCTCTTTCTTGTGGGATGGCAGGGCTTCTGCGAGGAATCAGGCTTAGGAGGGCCGGCAGGAAGGCGAGGGCGGCGATCATGCAGGTGGCCAGGCCAGTGGACATGACATAGCCGAGGCTTTGGAGGCCGCGGTGTTTGCCCAGGGTCAGGCTGCCAAAGCCGGCGATGGTAGTCAGGCCGGAGACCAGGACCGCCTTGCCAGTGCTTCGGGTGAGGATGCTGGGGGTCTGCTCTTCGGCGTAACGGTTGAGGATGTGAATGCCGTTGGTGACTCCAATCCCGATGACCAGGGGCAGAGTCATGATATTGGCGGGGTTCAAAGGGACGTGGCACAGGCCCATCAAACCGGCCAGCCAGAGAGAGCCTACGGCGACCGGGATCAAGGCCAGCAGCACGGAAGAAAGGCTCCGAAAATGAACCAGGATCAGCAGAGCAATGGCGACCAGCGAGTATTCGGCCGCCTGGACATAGCTCTCTTTGAGCAAGCTGGTGTATTCGTAGAGCTGGACCGGGGTGCCGGTCACGTTGGGATCGATGCGGCGCAATTCCTTGATGAAAACCTCCTGGTTCTCCCGTTTCCAAAGGTCCTGCTTGGCATTGACCATAAGGAGGAATTTGCCGGTGACCCCAACGAAGCGATCGTGGAGTGCCTGAGGGAGATCCTGGACGCGCAATGGGGTTGAGTTATCCTGGTTCTGGAGGCCCTCGAACGTGGCTTGAATGTCATCGAAGAACGCCTGCTGGAAAGCGGCCAGTTTGAGGGAGTTGGCCTCGAGATCGGCGGCGTCCCCGCGCAGCATTTCTTTGCGGAGGCCGATGACCGCCTGGTGCAGAGAATCGATCTGTTGGGCCAGGGCAGGTTGATCGGCGGGTATTTCCTCGCGGATGTTGCCCAGGTAGCCCAGCAGGGAATAGAGAGTGGTGCTCAGTTCGGTGAGGTTCACCGGGCCCGGGGAGGATGGCGGGAAGCAGATCGAGGCAAGGTCCTTCTTGATATCGGCGACCAGGGTCAGTTTGCGGGTCTGGTCCTCGGCCAGAAACCAGGTAATGGAATCGATGCTCGAGACGGAGGACAGGTTCGTAATTTGCTGTTCGAGGGCGATTGCGTGCTGGAGGTTGGTAGCGATGACGGCGGCATAGAGGATTTGAAATTTGTGTTGGCGCCCGGATTCGGCACGGTGCTCGAGGTTGGTGGCGGTGAGGGCGGCGTCGATGTCGGGCTTGGAGGTTGAATCGATGATCTTCTGCGAGTACTCGACCGCCGGCAGGCCCTTGCTCTGGAGGTGGAGAAGGTCGTAATCGAAATAGACCTTGTGGACCTGGGTGGCAGCCAGGCCGCACAGGAACAGGACAATCGCGGTGATGAGGAGCGGCCGCTTGAGCCAGAGGTTCTCAATGCGGGCCCGGCGGAGGTCGATGTCGTGCTGGGCGTGGTCGATCACATTTTGGCGGCCCTGCAACAGGAGCACGGGCAGCAGGGTCATCATGGGGATAAAGCAGACCAGGAGGCCGAAACCGCAGATCAGGCCCATTTCCTGGATGCCTTTGAAGTTGGTGAAGACCATGGCCAGGAAGGCGCCGGCCGTGGTGAAGGCCCCGGTAAAGATGCCTTGGCCGGTGAAGACCATGGCCTTGGTCAGCGCGGCTTCTTTGTCGGACCCCCGGCGCATTTCCTCTTCGTAGCGGGAGATGAGATGCACCCCGTAATCGATGGCCAGGCCGATGAGGATCGGGACGAAGGTGATCGTGAGGATGTTCAAGTGCCCGACGGGCCAGGGCAGGAAAGTGAAGGCCAGCGTATAGGCCAGGCCGAAGAGCAGGCAGAGGGTGGCCTTCACCGGCCGGCCCGTTTCCTGGTAGGCATAAATGAAGATCAGGGCGCAGATGACCAGCGAGACGAGGCTGGCCAGGGCGGCGTCCTTTTTCGACTGCTCCATTTGGTCGTGATCCAGAACCGGTTCTCCGGTCAGGCCGACGTTCACGCCCGGGACTTCGATGCGGGTTTGCTCGACCAGGATGCGTAGCCTTTCAACGGCCGCATCGTTGAGCTCTTCGACCGGCGCCTGGGCCGTCAGGAGGAAGATCCGTCCGTTGGCAAGGGTGATATAGACATCCTCTTCAGCATCATTGGCGGGATTGAACAGGGCGGTGATCCCCGGGGAGGGCGGCGTGCCGGAGCGGCGCAGGCAATCTCGGGCCTGCGTCACTATCCGCTCCAGGACGGGCAGGGCTTTCATCAACGTCTCGTTTTCCGCGTTCTTCTCCCGCTTGGCGGTGCGGATTTGAGTGTTGATCATGCTGAAAAGCGAGACCAGGTTCGTCGTGTGGGTGAATTGCTGGATGAAGGGACGGTAATCAAGCAAGGTCTGCTTGAGCTCCCCAAGTTCCTTCTCCGGAACGAACAGCAGTGCCTTGGGCCCTAGCATTCTCAAGTCGTGTTTGTAAAGAACGTCGCGGAACAGATTGGTCTCGGCTTCCAGTTTGGCGCCCAGCCGCTCGACGAACTGGCGGTTTTTCTCCGTGCTCTCGCTCTCGACCACGACCGCAAGGTCGGCCTGGGTTGGAAACTCTTTCTTGAACCGGAGGAAATTCTGATGGTACCTCTTGTTGGCGCCCACCAGGTCGTCCTGGCGCAGGTCAAAGGCCGTGTCTGAGCCCAGGCTCTTGAGGATAAAAACCACGCAGAGCGCGCAGATGAGGACTTGGGAGCCGACATAGAGCCATGGGCGGCGCATGACCGCCCGGGCCAGCCAGCCCAAGGCGCGCGCCACAGGATTGTTGTCGGTGAGCTTCCTCATGGGAGACCCAATTTCGATTGCCGATCTTCACGATTAACCGGCATTGCAACCCTTTATGTCAGCGCCTCGTCAGGGAATTCGGCGTTGGAATAGACCTCTTTGACGTCGTCGTGGTCCTCGAGGGCCTCGATCAACTTGTTGAGAGCGACGACGGCCAACTCGCCGGCCAGCGGCACGGTGACGGTCGGCAGTTCCGTAATCCCAGCGGCATCGAGTTTGATGGCTTTGGCCTCCAGTTGCTTGTGGACGGCCTCGAAGTGGGCCGGCTCGGTGATGATCTCATAGCCTTGGGGCTCGGCCTTGAAGTCCTCGGCCCCGGCGTCCAGGGCCAGTTCCATGAGCTGGTCTTCGTCGGCGGCCTCGCGCGAGAGGATGATTTGGCCTTTGCGATGGAAGAGCCGGGAGACGGAGCCTTGAGTGGCCAGGGAGCCGCCGCTCTTGGTGACCAGGCTCCGGATTTCGGAGGCGGTGCGGTTGCGGTTGTCGGTGCTTACCTCGACCAGGAGGGCCACCCCATGAGGACCGAAGATCTCGTAGGTCAAGTCCTCGAAATTGGCGGTCTGCCCGCCGCCGGTCCCTTTCTTGATGGCCCGCTCGATATTGTCGTTGGGCATGTTGGCGGCGCGGCATTTGAGCAGGACCATCCGCAGCCGCGGGTTCATCGAGGGGTCCCCGCCCCCGATTTTGGCGGCAATCGAGATTTCCTTGCTCAGCTTGGAAAAGATCTTTCCCCGCTTTGCGTCGAGAGCCCCTTTGAAGTGCTTGACTTTTGCCCATTTGCTATGTCCAGACATGTGCTTGCTTGGTTAACCGGTTAAACCGATCAAATTGAACAGGATTTTGCGCCGAAGAAAAAGGCTTATTTTTAGGCGCGGATTGAGTAACGCACCGGTTGCTGCTCTTGTCCTCCCCTGGCCGCGGCCGGCTGAAGCCGGCGTTCCGGCGTGGAGTTTCTCGATCTCTTCGGTTGTCCGGCCTTAATCTTAATCTTAATCCTAATCCCCCTCCTCATCTGCCTCGGGCGGAAGGTAGTAGATTAAGAGCCAGAAACCGCCACCCAAAGAAGTGAAACCAGCCCCTCGTCCAACCCTCGGGTCAGAAATGCTCGACAAAGGCCCAAACTCGAGTAGTTTGGCTTCCTGAACTTATGACTGATCCACGGTACGGAAAGCTGGCGAGTTTGCTGGTGGAGTATTCGACCGAACTGAAAAGGGGGGATCGTATCCTGCTGGATATGACCGATGCGCCGGACGAGTTTTCGGTCGAGTTGGTTCGGGCGGTGCGGCGAGCCGGGGCAACCCCGATTGTCGAGGTCCGCCACGGGCGTGTCACGCGTGAGTTGCTGCTGGATGTCACCGACGCGCAGGCGATGCTGATTCGGGACATCGAACTGGCGCGGCTCAAGAAGGTCCAGGCCTACATCGCCGTCCGGGGCAGCGCCAATGCCAGCGAGAATGCCGACGTGCCGAGCGAGCGGATGGCCCTGTATTCGAGGGTCACACGCCCGGTGATGGACTACCGGGTCAAGAAGACCCGCTGGTGCGTGCTGCGCTGGCCCACCCCCAGCATGGCCCAGGGCGCCAGCATGAGCACGGAGGCCTTCGAGAATCTCTTCTTCGATGTTTGCACCATGGATTATCCCAAGATGGCCCGCGCGATGGCGCCGCTGGAAAAACGAATGAAAAAGGCCGACCGGGTGCGCCTCAAGGGTCCGGGCACCGACTTGTCCTTCAGCATCAAAGGCATCGGCGCCAAGATGTGCAAGGGTGACCGGAACATCCCCGACGGCGAGGTCTTCTCCTGCCCGGTGAAGAATTCCGTCAACGGGCAAATTCAGTTCAATACGCCGACGATCTATTCAGGCACAAAGTTCGAGGGCGTTTGCCTCGAGTTCAAGCGCGGCAAGGTGGTGAAGGCCACCGCCAACAACACCCAGCGCCTGAACGAGATCCTGAACACGGACCCCGGCGCCCGGTACGTGGGCGAGTTTTCGCTCGGGCTCAACCCCTACATCCTCAACCCGATGTGCGACATCCTGTTCGACGAGAAGATCGCCGGCTCGCTGCATTTCACCCCGGGCCAGGCCTACGACGAGTGCGACAACGGCAACCGCTCGGCCGTACACTGGGACATGGTCCTCATCCAGCGCCCCGAATGGGGCGGAGGCGAGATCTGGTTCGACGACGAGATGATCCGGAAGGACGGCCTTTTCGAGCCTGACGACCTCAAGCCGCTGAACCCGGAGAATTTGAAGTAAGGCGCTTGCGGAATTAACCGCAAAGAACACAAAGAACGCAGAGAATCGGGGAGGGCTCCACCACCCCGAGTCTGTGCGTTTCATTAGCCCTTCCGCCAACTGGGTGGCCACCGTCAGAGCGTGAACATGATCTCGGCGCGCAGGAAGGTGATCATATCTCGGCTGGTGTAGTAGTCTCCAGGGAAGACAAACTCGCTCCAGAGGTGGCCGCTCAGGTGCTGGCTGAACTTGTATTTCAGAATTGCCTGGAGGTAGTGGCCGCGGAAGGTGCCGTTGTCATTGCTGAAGGGGTGCCCAAGGGCGCCAACGGGCAGACCGAGGGCGGGACCCGCTAGATACTCAGAACGGGTCGCCACCGCCTGGTCCGCCAGCAAGACGTAATAACTGGCGCTCAAGTCCAGGTTCTTCACGGGAGTGAGGGTCAGACTCGGGCCGATGCGATGGATGTTGGCCGTTTGACCGACACGAGTTTCCTGGACATAACTGTAGATGTTATAGATTTCGCTCCAGCGCGGCCACCGGCCCCAGAGGATGTCGAACATTTCGTCATTCTTGGTGTTCGGGTCGTCGCCGGAAAGGAACTCGTAGTTCAGGCCGACTTGGGTGTTCATCGCATCCTTGACCATATAGGTGAGTTTGCTGTTGACGCCAAAGGCCTCAATATCGCGGAAGCCGGTGGTCTGGGCGGACGCTGCCAGGAGCGGGTTATTGCCGCCGACGTTCAGGAACGGGTCCTGTTTTTGGCCGAACTGGTAAGCGCCTTCGGCAGAGTATTTCCAGTGGTCCTGCACTACGCCGGAGACACTGCCGCCGAGGGTGAAAATGTCGGCATTATCTCCGAAGAGCAGGGAGGGGGCATCGTTGACGCGAGTGTCGTGTTTGTAGATGAAGAAGCCGTCGAGGTTGGCGGTGGGGATGCTCTTGTTGGCGACCCAGAGGATGGCACCCTTTTCGTTTTGATCGGTCAGGCTCAGGGGTTCGGGGAAGGCGCCGGCAGTGGTGGACTGGCCAATGGTCGGCAGCCAGGCGTCAGGCCGGGCCGTTTGGAGCAGGCCGATGGCATCGATCGTTGTGTGCTGGTCTTTGAGGTCCACGGTCAGCCGGGCGGCATCGAGGAAGAAAGTGAAGGAGCCATCATTGGGTGTGCCGTCGCCGACCAACCAGCCGTCGCCCAGGAAAATGTCCTGTCGGCCGACGGTCAAGGTGGCGGGGAGGTCAAAGGGTTGTTTCCATTGCACATTGAGGTTGTCCAGGATGCCGTAGCGCCACTGCATGCCTCGTTGGTCGAATGGGGCGCCCCCAAAAAAGGTGTCGAAGGTCGGCGCTTTCATGAACTCCCTCGGCTCAGCCGCCAAGCGGGCATTGAGGGTCAGGTTTGTGACGGGGGCGATGCTGGTCCAGACCCGGCCGCGGAAGCGGAAATAGTCCTGCTCGTGGACCGGGCCAAACAACCCGCTGACTTTGGGGTCGGTGGTCAGGCTCAGGCCGTTGTTGAAATACTCGTTGCGGAGCCGGATGTCGCCGCCCCAGGTCAGCCAGGGGAGCGGGTTCTTGATATCCTGGATGGTTTGCTCGATCGAGCTGAGTGCCGGTTGCGAAGCGGGCACGGTGGCTTGATTGGTTTGCGCCTGGGCGGCCAGCAGAGTGGCAGCCAGAAGCGGAAGGGCGGAGGCCAGGGCTTTAGTCGTCATGAGATGGCTCAGATTGGCCGGACGCGCCCTTTGTCGGCGCGCTCAGGCCGGGTCATTCAGTTCAGATTTTTATTTTTCCCACTGAGAACCACGCTTGGGCGAGGCCAACGATTCCACGCGATTTTCCAGTGAGAACAGGGCCATCCTAGCGTCCTGGGAGGAAATGTCCAGCACTATTAATAGGCAATCTTACTTTTTGTTTCCGCTCATGGATGACATAAGGCATGATAACTCTCATCGTTTGATTGAAATGCGCGGGCTTCTTGTGCAATCTGTCCCGGATGAGTCCGTTAACCGACGTGCTTGAGTTGCGGGTGCGCTACAGCGAGACCGACCAGATGGGGACGTTTTACAATTCCCGCGCCCTGGAGTGGTTCGAGTGCGGGCGCTCGGAGCTGATGCGGCGCAAGCTGGGGATGTCTTACGCGGCCATGGAGGCCCGGGGTTACTTCCTGCCGCTGGTCGAGGCGCATTTGGAGTTTCAAGGCGGCGCGCGCTACGACGACCTGCTGGAGGTCGCCTCGAGCGTGGGATGGTCCGGGCGCGCGAAGCTGCGCTTCGATGTGGAGGTGCGGCACAAAGAGGGCGGCCGCCCCGTGGTGCGGGGCTGCACCGTCCATGCGTTCACCGACGGCCGGGGCAAGCCGGTTCGCCCGCCAGGCTGGTTCGTCGAGCTGCTGGAGAAGGCGGCAGGGCGGCCTTAAAGCCTGGCCGCGGAGCGGGAGTCAGTCAGGCAGCCCTGAAATCCGAAATCCGAAGGAAATCCGAAATGAACCGCTACCCTCGCTAATCCACGCTAATGAAAAGCCCATTAGCGTGGATTAGCGAGGGTAGCGGTTGAGGATTTCCGCCTTCGGATTTCGGATTTCAGAGTTGCAGGCGCGTTTCCTGATTGCCAAATTGGCGGCCAAGGGGGTAAACATAGTCCATCGTAAGAGACTCGATGCTTATGACCAAACACGACGTCCGCAAGAATCGGAGCTTCCACCCGGTCAGCGCCCCGGATTTTCTGCCGCTGGAACAACTGCGGGACCTGCAGTTGCAGCGCCTCAAGGCAATCGTGCAACGCGCCGACGACCATGTGGCGCTGTTCCGCAAACGGATGGCGGATCGGGGAATGACGCCGCAGGACGTGCAGACGCTCGAGGACCTTCCGAAGCTGCCTTTTACCGAGAAGACCGATTTGCGGGACACCTACCCGTTCGGGATGTTTGCCAGCCCGATGAAGGAGATTGTGCGTTTGCACGCCTCCAGCGGCACGACCGGAAAGCCGATCGTGGTGGCCTACACGCAGCAGGACGTGGAGGTGTGGACCAACGTGATGCTGCGCAGTCTTGCCGCCTGCGGGCTGCACGAGGGGGACATCATCCAGAACGCCTACGGCTACGGTCTGTTCACCGGCGGCCTGGGCGCCCATTACGGGGCCGAGGCCCTCGGCGCCACGGTCATTCCGATCTCGGGCGGGAACACGCAACGACAGTTGATGGTGATGAAGGACTTCGGGGTGACGGCGATATGCTGCACGCCGAGCTATTTCCTGCATTTGATCGATCAGGGGGCCGAGAGCGGGGTCAACATCAAAGAACTGCCGCTGCACACCGGGGTTTTCGGCGCCGAGCCGTGGACCGAGTCCATGCGCCGCCGCATCGAGGAGGACAGCGGCATCAAGGCCTACGACATCTACGGGCTGACGGAAATCATCGGTCCGGGCGTGGCCATGGAATGCGCCTGCCAGGCAGGCCCGCATATTTTCGAGGACTACTTTTATCCCGAGGTCATCGACAGCAAGACGGGCGAGCCTTGCCCCGACGGGCAAGAGGGGGAATTGGTGCTGACGACCCTGGGCAAGCAGGCGATGCCCATGATCCGCTATCGCACGCGCGACATTACGGCGCTCGCCGCCGAGCCGTGCGAGTGCGGGCGCACCCTCCGCCGCATCAAGCGAATCAGCCGGCGCGCCGATGACATGTTCATCATTCGCGGGGTGAACGTCTATCCCTCGCAAATCGAAACCGCGTTGCTCAAGGTCGAAGGGGCCTTGCCGCACTACCAAATCATTCTCACCCGCGAAAAGGGCCTGGATGTCATGGAGGTGCAGGTCGAGGTCACACCCGAGGTGTTCGGGGACACGGTGGGGGCGCTCGAACGGCTGCAAGAAAAGTTGGGCAAATCGATCGAGACGACCGTCGGCTTGCGCGCCAACGTGCGCCTGGTCCAGCCCCGCACTCTCCAACGCAGCGAAGGCAAGGCCAAACGCGTGCTCGACCAGCGAAAGATGTAACCAAGGCCGAACTGGAAGATAGGAAACTCATACTGCCCATGAAAGTAAAACAGCTCTCTTTGTTCCTGGAAAACAAACCGGGGGCCCTGAGCCGCCCGGCAGTCCTGCTGGCCAAGGCCAAGCTCAATATCCTGACGCTCTCGATTGCCGACACGCAGCGGTTCGGTATCCTCCGCTTCATCGTGTCCGAGTGGGAGAAGGCCAAGGCCCTGCTCGAACGGGCGGGCTTTGTGGTCAACGTCACGGACATGGTCGCCATCGAGGTTGCCGACGAGCCGGGCGGGCTTGCCAGGGTGCTCGAGGCGCTGGAAAAGACCCCGGTCAACGTCGAGTACATGTACGGCTTCACTCTGCGGGGGGAAGGCAAGGGCCTGCTGGCCTTCCGGTTCAACGACCCGGATGGCGCGATCGAGGCCCTGCGCAAAAAGGGCATCAACCCCGTCCGCTCGGTCGAACTGTTCAAAGGGGCGGGACAGTGAGAATGCGCGTGCCGGCGGGCCTCGGGAGGGCCATCCGGGCTGCGGCTGTCGCGGCGGGCTGCTGGATTGCCCCCGCTGCATGGTCTGCCCCGCAGACAATTCGCCCGGGCGAGATCTGGCCCGATGACCGCGGCCGGCATATCCAGGCTCATGGCGGGGGCATTCTGAAGCTGGACGAGACCTATTATTGGTTTGGCGAGGACCGCTCGCAGGGGAACGAGCGCGGCCGGCGCTACGTCAGTTGTTACGCCTCGAAAGACCTGGCGCGCTGGACTTTTCGAGGCCAGGTCGTGAATATGGCCGACCCGGAGAATCTGGGCCGGGGCTGGGTGCTGGAGCGGCCCAAGGTGTTCTTCAACTCGAAGACGAACAAATTCGTGATGTACGCGCACCTGGACGACGGCGCCTACAAACTGGCCCGAGTTGCGCTGGCAACCTGCGACACGGTCGATGGCAATTACGCCTATCTGAGGAGCTTTCGCCCGCTGGGGCATGAGAGCCGGGACATCGGGCAATTCATTGATGATGACGGCGCGGCCTATTTGATCTTCGAGGATCGTCCCTTTGGTTTCCGAATCGCCAGGCTCTCCGCGGATTACCTCGAGGTGGAAAAGGAGGTCTGCCTCATCCCGGCGCATCTTGAAGGCGGAGGGTTGGTCCATCTCGGCGGGCTTTACTATGCCATCGGCTCGGCCTTGACCGGCTGGAGCCCGAATCCGAACAAGTACGCCACCGCCGCTTCCCTGGGGGGACCGTGGTCCGAGTTCAAAGATATTGCCCCGCCGGAGACCAGGACCTACGGTTCGCAATCGACGATGCTCTTGAAAGTTGCCGGGACAAGGAAGACCACCGTGATTTTCATGGCGGATATATGGAAGCCGCGCGCCCAGTGGGATTCACGCTACCTGTGGATGCCGCTGGAGATCGGGGAGGGCAAATTGTGGCTGCCCGAGCCGAAGGAGTGGACCCTCGACATCAACACCGGCGAAGTCAAACCGTGAATATCCGAATTTCGGCTCCCGGCTCTCCTTCAAGGTACAGCAAGAGCGGACGTCTATCGCGCGATCGTGCTCACGGCCCAAGCTAGCCGAATGGAGGACCTGGGGCAATCCTGGACTGGCCCGGATACTTCTTAGCTCCGTGAGATTCGACCAAAAACCTAGATCAATTTCCTTGACCGAAGGCGCGATGTTTGTTGCTATTCCGATGCAAACGAGTTGCCCGGGAATCAGCCAGCACAGGCTTGCCGTCTGGCTGTCCTGTCTCCCGCCGCAAGCCATTTGCCAACCGGATGGGCGTGTCGTCGGCACTGCGAACTGCGGATGATCACAAGGCCCGGGGCCTTGACAGGACTCCGAAGCTGAGGGGGAATCCGCGCTCTTTTTCCGGCGAGCTGTCAATCAAATTCGTCGCATTTTTGATGACAACCAGCTCGGACTAACACCTTATGAAAACACCGGATCATCAACCCAAGCGACGGCGGGCAGGATTCCAGAGTTGGACGGTCCAATGGCTGGCGATCGCCTTGGCCTTGGGTCTGGCGCCCTTGGCAGGCCATGCGCAGGTCTATTCGGTGCTGCACAACTTCAGCGGCAGCGATGGCAGCGAGCCGGGGGGCACGCCGGCGATTTCCGGCTCCACGCTCTATGGCACCACGGCGCTCGGCGGCAGCAACGATCTTGGCGTGGTCTTCCGGATGGGCACAGATGGGTCGGACTACACCGTGCTCAGGAGCTTTAGCGGCAGCGACGGGGCAAATCCCGGCTACGGCCCCGGCCTGACCGTGGTGGGCAGCACGCTCTACGGAACGACCGCTTATGGCGGCAGCGGCCCGGGAGTAGTCTTCAAGATGAACACGGACGGTTCGGGCTTCACTGTGCTCAAGGCCTTCACCGGGCCGGATGGCACGCAACCCTTCGCGGGCGTCGTCTTTAGCGTGAGCACAAACGGGTCCGGGTTCAGGGTTCTCAAGGACTGCACTCAGGACGACGGTTACAACAGGTCCGCCGGCCTCATCCTGGTCAACGGCGCGCTCTATGGAACGGCGCCTGAGGGCGGCAGTGAAGGCGGCACTTGTGCCTCAGGGGTGGGCGGGGGCGTCGTCTTCAAGGCGAGCCTGGATGGGACCGGTTATGCGGTGCTGAGGAGTTTCGGCTGTGACAATGGCGGGTTGGGTCCCCAAGCGGGCCTCGTGGCGAGCGGGACGAATCTCTATGGGTGCTGCAACGGGGGAGGGGCCAACGGTCCCGGCGTGGTGTATCGCTTGTCTTTGACGCCGGCCTCGCTGGCGGGGGCGCTCTCGAACCAGACGGTCGTGAGCGGCGCCAATGCGGTGTTCACGGCGGAGGCCACTGGCACGCCTTGGCTGACGTATCAGTGGTATTTCAACGGCGCCAGTCCCGTTTCAGGCGCAACCAATGCCGCCCTCACCCTGGTGAACGTCCAGCCTTCGCAAGCGGGGGTATACACCGTGGTGGTGGCCAACGATTTCGGCGCCGTCACCAGCGCTCCGGCGGCGCTCAACGTCCTGTCGGTGCCCCCGCACCTCGACACCGCTCCCCTCAGCCAGACGCTGCCGGTGAATGCAGATGCGGCTTTCTCGGTTGCCGCATCCGGCTCTCTCTCCATCAGTTACCAATGGTATTTCGATACGACCAACGCACTCGCCGGGGCGGTGGACGCCACGCTGGCACTGACCAACATCCAACTGAGCGATTCCGGCGCCTATACAGTCGTAGTCACCAATCCTGTGGGAATGGTGACCAGTCCCCCGGCTGTGCTCACCGTGTATGGCGTGGCGCCGGCCATAGCGGCGCCTCCGTCGAACCAGCGCGCCATCGTCAGTTCAACGTGCTCGTTCTCGGTGAGCGCGAGCGGTTCGGCCCCGCTGGCCTACCAGTGGTTCTTCAGCGCCACAAACGCGCTGGCCGGGGCGACGAATTCCGTGCTGGAGCTGATGAATGTCCAGTTCCCCCAGTCGGGTCCTTACGCGGTGGTTGTCACGAACGCTTTCGGGGCCGTGACCAGTTCACCGGCCTTGCTGACTGTGTTCACCCCGACCGTGCTGGAAAACACGGACGCCGCATTGCGCGAGGCCCTGGCCCACGGAGGCGTCATCCCATTCGCCTGCGACGGCACCATCCCACTGACCAACCAGATCGTCATCACCAAAGACACCGTGCTCGATGGTACGGGACACCAGATCACGCTTGCTCCCGTTAATCCCGGTCCTTCCGGGGGCACTAATCGCGCCTTCTACGTCAGCTCGAACGTCACGTTCACGATACTCAATCTGGTGATCTCCAATGGCTGCGCCCAGGCACTCGACCCGCTCGATTCCGCCGGCGCCCGCGGCGGCGCCATCCTGAACGACGGCGTCCTGAACCTGCGCGGGGTCTCTTTCTTGAACAACTCGGCCTCGCACGGTGGCGGGGCTGTCGCAAACCGCGGTGGCGGCGCCGTCTATGCCGTCGGCGGCACGTTCGCCGGAAACCGCGCCGGCCTTTTCTGGCCAGCCTATGCCTTGCCTGCCTACGGCGGGGCGATTCTCAACGAAGGTGCTCGGATGAGCCTGCAAACCTGCCAGTTCGACGGCAACAGCGCCCAAGGCGGACCAGACGACCCGCTCAACGGCCCGCCGAGCAACGGCGGAGCCGCCGGTTATGGGGGCGCCATCTACAACGAGGGCATTCTCACTGTGCGTGATTGCACATTTCAGAACAACTCAGCCGACGGCGGCGGGGGCTTTACATGGTCGCCCTTTTATGGGCCCATCTCCATGGGGCAACCCGGCACTTCGGGTGGCCCGGCCTACGGCGGCGCCATTTGCAATTTCGGCGTTCTTGGCCTTGCCAGCAGCTCTGTTGTGAGCAACAACGCCACGGGGGGCGGCGGTGGCAGCGGACAACAGGGCTACTTCATGGGCTTTCCCTCGTACCAGCCCGTCTCCAGCGGGGGCGGTGGCAACGGTGGTTCCAGCTACGGCGGCGGGCTCTTCAACGGCGGCACCGCCGGCGCAGTCAATTGCACGTTTTTCGCGAATGTTGTTACCGGTGGCAATGGCGGACACGGAGGGCCTGCCTGGAGCGGCTCTTATACGGACCCAACCGGGAGGATTTGGCCGGTGGGGGGGCCTGCAGGCCCCGACGGCGCCGGCGGTTCGGCTGTTGCCTGCCTCTGCTCGACGAACGGCGGGCTCGCCCTGACTAATTGCACTCTCGCATTCAGTACCGCGTGGGGCGGCGGGAACGGGGCACAACTGATTGGCGGCGTGTCAGCAACCGGGGCCTTCATTGTCAACACGCTGTTCGCTGCCAACTCTCCCGTGGCCTGTGTCTCCGGCGCTATTGTTGATGGCGGTCATAACCTCAACTCCGATGCTTCCTGTCCCTTTACGGATCCCACCAGTCTGAGCAATACCGATCCCCTCCTCGGCCCGTTGGCAGACAACGGCGGCCCAACGCTCACGATGGCACTGCTCCCCGGCAGCCCCGCCATCGGCGCCGGCGACAGCGCCTCCGCGCCGCCCACCGACCAGCGCGGCTTCCCGCGGCCGAGCAACTCCCCCGACATCGGGGCTTACCAATTCAACCTCCCGTTCATTCTCAAGGCCGTCCAATCCGCCGGCGGCGCGCTCGACCTGTCCATCTTCGGCAGCCCCAATCGCGCTTGCCAATTGCTCGCCAGCCCGGACCTTGTGAACTGGACGGCCATTGCGACAAACTCTTTCGGCGCGAACGGCTTCGTTCTCTTCCACGATGCATCCGGGGCGGGCCCAACGCAGAAGTTTTACCGCGCCGTGATGCCTTGAACGACAACTTACGGCCATAGGCGTTCACCAGGTTATGAACTCGACAACTCGACCTTGTAGGTTCCAGGCAGGCACAACCATTCAGTGGCGCGGAGTCGGGCGCAGATGCCGGATCGGTGGACTGGCCCTCACGTTGGCCATTGCCCTGACGCCTTGGGCCGCAGTCGCCCAGGAATACACGTTCTACACGCTGGCGGGCGTCAGCGCCATTCCTGGCGCGGTTGACGGCTCTGGGAACTCAGCGCGGTTCAACTATCCCTCCGGCGTAGCCGCGGACAGCGCCGGCAATCTGTACGTCGCGGACACGCGCAACAATCTGATCCGGAAGGTGACGCCGGATGGGAGCGTAACGACCGTAGCGGGCCTCGTTGGAAGCTGGTGCAGCGTGGACGGCACGGGCACGGCGGCATGGTTCTTGAATCCGTCCGGGGTGGCGGTGGACGGCGCGGGCAACCTTTACGTGGCGGACAATTGCGCAATCCGGAAGGTGACGCCCCAAGGAGTGGTGACGACGCTGGCGGGATTGGCTGGAGTCCAGGGCAGCGCGGACGGCACCGGCCCGGACGCGCGATTCAGCTCGTTCAATGGGACGACCGGCGTGGCCGTGGATGGCGCCGGCAATGTGTATGTCGCGGACACCTGGAACTACACAATTCGGAAGGTCACGCCAGACGGGGTGGTAACGACGCCGGCGGGGCGGGCGGGGAGCTTTGGCAGCGCGGACGGCGCGGGCAGCGCCGCGCGGTTTGGCAACATGGCCCCCGGCTTTTGGGGCGGCCCATCCGGGTTGGGCATCGACGGGCAGGGCAACCTTTACGTGGCGGACACCGGCAACGAGACCATTCGCAAAATCACGCCGGAAGCGGTGGTGACGACTCTGGCGGGTCTGGCGGGAAGCCCTGGCAGCACAGACGGCACGGGCAGCGCGGCGCGGTTTAACCAGCCCATCGGCCTGGCGGTGGACAACGCCGGCAATGTATATGTGGGCGAGGCGCAGGAGAGCGTGCTTCGGAAAGTGACGCCGGGCGGAATGGTGACGACGCTGGCCGGCCTGAGCGGGGTCGCCGGCACCGAGGACGGGACCGGAAGCGCGGCGCGATTCGTGAACCCACTGGGCGTGGCGGCGGATGGCGCCGGCAACGTGTATGTGGCGGACACTTGCAGCCTTCGAAGGGTAACGCCGCAAGGGGCTGTGACGACGCTGGCGGGCCTGGATTTAGTGAACACATGGGGCAGCCTCGATGGCGCGGGCAGCGCGGCGCGGTTCAACTCGCCACAAGGCGTGGCGGTGGACGCTGCAGGCAACGTCTTTGTAGCCGATACGTCGAATGACACGGTTCGGAAGGTAACGCCGAGCGGGGTCGTGACAACGGCGGCGGGTGTGGCGGGATGGCCGGGCGCCAACGACGGCCCCGCGACCCTCGCCCGGTTCAACTCCCCTCAGGCCGTGGCTGTGGACAGCACCGGCACTTTGTATGTGGCCGACACCTTGAATCACACGGTCCGGAAGGTGACGACGGCCGGGCTGGTGACGACGCTGGCCGGGTTCAATAGCCCTTCCGGCCTGGCGGTGGACCCTTCGGGCAACCTGTATGTGGCAGACAGTGGCGACTATACGATTCGGAAGGTGACGCCGGCCGGGTTGGTGACGACGCTGGCGGGCGTTCCAGGAAGCTCCGGCAACGCGGATGGCGCGGGCAACGCCGCCCGATTCGCGGGTCCCTGCGGCATAGCCTCGGACTCCGCCGGCAACCTGTTCGTGACGGACGGCGCCAATCACAGCGTTCGGGGGGTGACGCCCGACGGGGTGGTGACGACGCTCGGACCGTGGTTTGATTCGCCTTCGGGCGTAGCGGTGGACAGCGCGGGCAATGTGTTTGTGGCGGACGACTGCACGATTCAGATGGTCACCCCCGCCGGGGCAGTCACGACCATCGGTGGGTTGGCGGGGACCCAGGGCAGCGACGACGGCGCGGGCAGCGCCGCGCGGTTTGGCTCGCGGCTGGGTCTGGCGGTGGACACCGCGGGCAATCTGTTTGTGGCGGATGCTGCCAACAACGCTGTTCGCGTCGGTCTTGCGGCCGGCTCCGATGTGCCTACGATCGACGTTGCCATCGGGGCGGTGGGGCAACGGCGCCAACTGGATACCCGTCCGCAAACCGCCGTGGCCTGGCACTGGAGCCTCATCCGCAGCCCGGCCGCTTCCTCGGCCTCGTTGTCGGCCCCGAGTATTCGCAATCCAACTTTCACGCCCGACGTCCCGGATTTATATGTCTTCCAACTGAAAGTGACCTATGCCTCCGGGCTAGTGGCGGTCCGAACCCTGCCGTTTAGAGCCGTGCCCGACGCGTCCACGCCGGGTTTGCTGGCCATCGCTCACCTGACTGGAGGCGTGGGCGGGCGAGTCATTACCAATTCAATGTATCTTGCCGTCGGCTTCGAGGACCAGCCTGGTGGCCGGCTGGATGCCCCCTTGTTTGACAATCTCCTCTTTCGCCCTGCGGACCTGGGGCACACCTTCACCGCCAGCCTTGGCACTGACCCCGCCTTCGCTGCCTTCACAGCGCTGCTGACGGACGGTTTGCCAAATGGGCTCTGTTATGAAGGCGCGGCGGGCGGCGGAGGCTCAAGTTGTGTGAGTTCGGAGGGCCGGTTCTTCATGAGCCTGCCTGCAGGCAATAACGGGATCGACCTGGCTGGGTTCGACATCGATCATTGCTCTTTGCGTTTTGACGCCATCAGCTTTGTTTCACCGGGAAGCGACCCGAACGGGGATGGTCTCTGGACCGACGGCTCCTACTCAGCCGCGTTTGGCGTTTATGGATGGTCTGCGCTGCACCCGGAGATCGACGTCGGGCCGACAAACCAGAGCCCGGTCCAAGGCACCACCGCGGTCTTCTCGGTCGCGGCCACGGGTTATCAGCCCTTGAGCTACCAGTGGTTCTTCAACGCCACCAACGCACTGCCCGGGGCCACCAACGACACCTTCGCATTGACGAATGTGCAGCTTTCCCGATCCGGGGCCTACACGGTCGTGGTCACCAACATTTACGGCGCCGCCGCCAGCCCTCCCGCGTTCCTCACCGTGCTCGGCATTCCGCCCGGGACCACCGCCGTGCTGGACCGCACTGAAGAAGCCCTGCGGACGGCTTTGGCCTCCGGCGGGCGGGTCGTCTTTCTGTTCGATGGGGATTTCAATCTCAGCCCGACACTTGCCATCACCACTAATGCGCTGCTCGATGGCAACGGTCATCGCGTGGCCATCAGCGGCAACAACCAGAACGGAGTCTTCTCTGTGCCAGCCGGCATCACGTTCGGCCTGGCCGGCCTGACCATTGCCAACGGACGCAGCTCGGCGGGTGGCGCGGTCAGCAACGATGGGGGCATTCTCACCGCGACCAACTGCGTCTTTCAGAACAACTCCGCCTTAGGAACCGGCGGCACCGATGGAAACGGCGGCGCCATCTACAACGCCGGCACCTTTAAGGCCGGCCAGTGTGTTTTTTTCGGCAACTCCGCTTGGGGCGCCAATGGGACCACCAACGCACCCACTGGCGCCGCGGGGAGCGGCGGCGCGATTTACAATGCGGGCAGCTTTAGCGCCAGCCAATGCGCCTTCGGATGGAACTACGCTCAAGGCGGCAACGCGCTGGGCGGCCAGAACTGGGGCTACGGCAGCTCTGGAGGCGCGGGCCAGGGCGGAGCCGTCTGCAATAGCGGAGTCATGGTCCTGGACAGCAGCCTGCTGGCAAGCAATTCGGTGACCGGAGGCGGCGGCGCCGTCGGCTTCGCGGGCACATGGCGTGGCGGGGGCGGTGGCGGTGGCCTGGGCGGGGTTGCCCTGGGCGGCGGCGTCTGCAATTCCGCAACGGGAGTGCTGGTCAACTGCACCTTCGCCTGGAACCAGGCGAACGGCGGCCAAGGGGGAACGGGCGGTCCGCAGGGCGGCGCCCCTGGGATGACTCCCGGCGCCGATGGCGGCACCGGTGGCAGTGCCGCCGGCGCCTTTGCCAGCGTCAGTGGCCTATCGACCCTCACCAACTGCACCCTGGCATTTAACGACGGCTACGGTGGCGGCGGTGGCGGCCCCGGATACAGCTTCATGAGTCCGCCAGGACATGACGGCACGGGCGGCGACGCCGTGGGCGGAATCCGTAATAGTGGGACGGTATTCCAGGCCAGTGTGGGGACAGTGCTCCTGGTTAACTGCATTCTGGCTTCTAATTCGGGTCTCGGCGGTCAGGCGGGTCTCGGCGGAATCGCGGGAACGCCCGGCCTGTCCACCAACAGCCTTCAAGGTCCTGTAACCGACCTGGGGCATAATCTTTGTTCTGATGCCAATGCCCAGTTCACCGGCACCGGCAGCCTCACCGGCGTTGATCCCAAGCTGGGGCCCCTGGCAGATAATGGCGGGCCGACGCCGACGCTGGCGCTGCTGCCCGGCAGCCCCGCCATTGCCGCCGGAGACAGCGCCTCGGCGCCCGCGACCGATCAGCGCGGCTTCCCACGGCCGGCCGGCTCGGCCGACATCGGGGCGTACGAATTCGGCTACCCGCCAATCCTCGCGGCCACCCGGCCGCCCGAAGGCGGGGTGGACATTTCCATCACCGGTCGCGCCGGACAGACCTGTCGATTGCTCGCCAGTCCCGACCTGGTGAACTGGACCGCTATTGCGACAAACTCTTTCGATGCAAACGGCTTGTTCCTCTTCCACGATGTAGCCGGGACGGGTCAGGCGCAGCGGTTTTACCGTGCCGTGATGCCGTGAACACGGATTTGGGCCTTATCTGTGTCCATCGGTGGTTGAAAAAAGCCAAGCGCCGCCATCACTGACCCATTACCCTTCGAGATAGAATCACCCTGGACGACCCACGAATCGGGTATACCTTTCTGGTCGAATGAATTCCTGTGATTTGTGCCAGAAGCCCGTCTGGCAAGCCGAAGAATTGGGCCGGCCACTGCCTGACTCGACCCATGCGGTCTCGATGGCGCTGCCGCGGTGGCAGGATGTGGTCGGCTACGAGGAGAAAAGGCCGGAGGTGACGCGGCGGCTCTCCAGCGGCTATCCCCGATTTGTGATTCATCCGCAGGTGGGCGAGTTGGCCCGGCGCCTGGGCAAGGGCCGCCCATGTCTGCCCTTTCCCTCGGCAGGGGCCGCCAATGCGGCCGCCCAATTCGTCCGGCGGAGCAGCGGGGAGGAGGCAATTGTCTGCCAGGAGGACGCAACTGCCGGGGTAGTGGTCTCGGCGGCGGGCGAAGCGGCCTTGCGCGCGTTTTGGCAGCACGCGGGGCTAATCGTCTCCAGCCGGCAGGCGGAGGCGCGTCTGGCCGGGCGGAGCGGGCTTGGGCGGACGGACGACCTGGCGGTTCGCCGCGCTCTGCGCGAGCAACTGGCGGGCCTTTATGATTGCGCGCAAGACGATGTCTTCCTGGCCCCGACCGGCATGGCTGCCCAATACGCCGCCTTGCAGGCTGTCAAGCGCCGGACGCCCGGGCGGCGGACGGCGCAGTTGGGCTTTCCGTATGTCGACACCCTGAAGTTGCAGCAGAAGCTCGGGCATGGCGGGATACTCCTGCATCATTTGGCGACGATACACGATGAACTGGAGGAACTCTTGCGCCTCGAGCCGCTGGCGGCTTGTTTCTGCGAGATCCCAGGCAATCCCCTCCTCGGCTCGGCCGATTTGCGCCGCGTGGGCCCTGTCCTAAGGCGCCAACGAGTGCCCCTGGTGGCCGACGATGTGGTGGCCACTCCCATCAACGTGGACCTGAGCGGGCACGCCGATTTGATTGCCACCAGCCTCACGAAGTTCTTCGTCGGCACCTGCGATGCCATGGGCGGGGCGCTGATTTGCAATCCCAAGGCCCCGCTTTATGCCGAGCTCAAGCCGATCGTGGCGGCCCAACATGAGGAACTGTTGTGGGGCGAGGACGCCCTGGTGCTGGAAGCCCAGGGCCGCGGTTTCGCGGAGCGCATGGCCTGGCACAATGAGAACGGGCTTTGGCTGGCGGAGCGGCTGCGGAATCATCCTGCGGTCGAGCGAGTCTGGTATCCCAAATGGGAATGCGGGGAGGCCTACGAAGCTGTGCGCCGGCCAAAGGGCGGCTGGGGCGCGCTCATCACATTTCTGCCCAGGGATGCCCAGTCACGGTCTCCGAAGATTTATGACTGGCTGGCCCTCTGCAAAGGACCGAGCCTGGGCGCCGTTTTCACCCTCGCCTGCCCTTTCACTCTCCTGGCCCACTATACCGAGCTGGAGTGGGCGGAGTTATGCGGGGTCTCACGCTATTTGATCCGGCTTTCGATCGGGCTGGAAGACCGGGAGGACTTGTGGCAGCGGCTCGAACGGGCGATGGCCGCGTGAGGACGTGGAGCGTGAGGGCCTGAGAGCGTGAGAGCGTGAGAGCGTGAGAGCGTGGTACTGACTGGTTCGTGGGATGGACGACACCAACCCCGAATCGAATAGCCGCGAAAAGGCACAAAAGGCGCAAGAAATCAGGGTTTTTGCGCCTTTTGTGCCTTTTCGCGGCTATTCGGATTGTGTCCTATCCTGCTAACCCCTGTGTAGGTGCCACGATGCACTCACGCTCTACGCTCCGACGCTCCACGCTCTACACTCCCGACGGCTGCAACTGGCAGCAATTGCCGTTGGCCACGTTCCAACGTATCGCCGTCTGCAGCAACTCCCCGGCGTCCTTCAAATTCATTTTCTCCCTTATGCGGGAACGGTGGGTTTCCACCGTGCTCACGCCAATGTGGAGGGTAGCCGCAATTGCCGAAGTGCTGACGCCGCTGCCGATCAGCTCGAAGACCTGGAGCTCGCGTTCGGAGAGCACGTTGGCCGGCAAGTTGTTCGGGCGGCGAGCCGAACGGGCGATCTTCGATGCCACCTGGGCGGCCACCTTTTCGCCCCAGTATATCTCCCCGGCCAAAACCGTGCGGACCGCCTGCATGATCTTCTCAGGCGGCTCTTGTTTGGAAATGTAGCCGCTGGCTCCGGCGCGGATGGCCCGCTCGGCATACAGCGATTCATCATGCATGGACAAGACGAGCACGAGCATCCGGGGATGGCGAGCCTGGATGTCCTGGATGAGCCGTATGCCGTCCGAGTTTTTCAAGCCTAAATCCACAATGGCCAGGTCCGGCCGGGATGCCTCGATCGCTACCAGCGTCCCATCCCGGTCTTCCGCCTCGCCGCACACCGCCAAATCCGATTCGCGAGACAGAGTCTCTCTCAATGCCTGCCGGACCAGCGGATGATCATCCACAAGCAGAACGCGCTTCCGATCCTTTTGGTTTCTTAATAACATACAATGCGACCCCTGGCTCCTTGAATTAAACCGCCCTTGATTATCAGCGGGTTGCGGTGCATAGGATACCTCGGAACACAACACTCGCGAGTCCCCCGCTTGAATGAGCAAGACGTTACAGGGGAATTGGAGAGTTGCCTATGGGGTAAAACCCGCAAGGACCGCCTGAATTTGCAACCAACCCATTGTGCGCTACAATTAAAGCAACGCATGAAAACCATGAGAAAACTGCCCGCCCTGGTTGCGGCCGCCTTCTTCGCAGTCTCGCCGTCCCCGGCGCAGGAGTGGGCCAAAGCCCGGCTCGAGAAATCCCCGCGCCACGGCGAATGGGTGAAAGTCAAACACGGCGACCGCGAGGTTACCTGTTTCATCACTTATCCCGAAGTCAAGGACAAGGCCGCGGTGGTGGTGGTGATCCACGAAATCTTCGGTCTCACGGACTGGGCCCGCGCCATCACCGATCAACTCGCCGAGGCGGGTTACATTGCCATCGCGCCGGATTTGCTCTCCGGGGCGGCGCCGGGCGGGGGCGGCACGGCGGAGTTGGGCGGCCTCGACGCTGTGCGCAAGGCCATTTCCTCGCTGCCGCCCGAGCAGGTCACCGCGGATTTGAAGGCGGCCGCCGATTACGCCGCCAAACTGCCCGCCAGCAACGGCAAGGTGGCGGTGGCCGGGTTCTGCTGGGGCGGGGCGCAGGCATTTCGCTTCGCGGCCGATGACCCGGATTTGAAGGCGGCCTTTGTTTTCTACGGCACGCCGCCGGCGAGCGCGGGCGAGTTCGCGAAGATCAACTGCCCGGTTTACGGGTTCTACGCCGGCAACGATGCGCGGGTAACCCAAACGGTCCCCCAGGCGGCCGAGCAGATGAAGGCGGCCCGGAAAAGTTACCAGCCGGTCACATACGAAGGCGCAGGCCACGGCTTCATGCGCGCCGGCGAAGCCCCGGACGCAACTGGGGCCAACAAGAATGCCCGCGACCAGGCCTGGAATCGCTGGAAGGAACTGCTGAAAAAAATCTAACCTCCAGGCCAAAGCGCGCGAATGCCGCGCACTCCAAACGCTGCGCGAAGCGGTGGCGCGCGATGGGGATCGCGAAGCGTTTGGAGTGCGGCGTGTTCCGCCGCTTTTCGCCCAGCCGCAGTCATTTCCCCTCAATTTTGAGTAGTCACCCCCGGCGTCTTCTGGTAAACCCGGAGGCATTTATGAAAAGACGTACTCAATTCACCCGCCGCGACTTCCTCAAGACATCGATTGCCGCCATCACCACGTTGACTCTTGTGCCCCGCCATGTCCTGGGCGGACCCGGGGTCACGTCACCCAACGAAACCTTGACCAAGGCAGTCATTGGCGTGGGCGGCATGGGCCAGGGGCACCTCAAGTCGATTAACCCGACCTCGAAACTGCTGGCCGTTTGCGACGTGGATGCGAAGCACCTGGAAGCGGGCCTCAGAATCGGCGGGCCGGATGTCAAAGGGTACAGAGACTTTCGCGAAGTCCTCGAACGCAAGGACATTGACATTGTCCATATTCCCACCCCGCCGCACTGGCACGCGCTGATTTCCATCGCCGCGGCCAAGGCCGGCAAAGATATTTGGTGTGAAAAACCGATGTCGCGGACCGTCGCCGAAGGCGAAGCAGTCAAGGCGGCGGTCGCCAAGTACGGCCGCATTTTCCGGCTCAACACCTGGTTCCGGTTCCAAGACAGTTTTTACGGCATGGGAGTGCGGGTCAAACAGATCAAGAAGGTGGTCCAAAGCGGCCTCCTGGGCTGGCCGCTCAAGGTCACGGTCGGCGGCCCGACCGGCTTTGACTGGAAACAAGACCAATGGTGCGGGCGCACCCACCTCGTCGAGCAACCCGTGCCTCCCGAGCTGGATTACGATTTCTGGCTCGGCCCCGCCCCCAAAAAACCCTACCACCCGCACCGGGTCCACCAGACCTTCCGCGGGTACTGGGATTATGACGGCGGCGGGTTGGGCGATATGGGCCAGCATTACCTGGACCCCGTCCAATACTTCCTGGACAAGGACAACGAGAGCCCGGTGCGAATCGAAGCCGACACCAACCCGCAGGATGCCGATGCCGTCCTGCCTTGGCGTCGCATCTCGCTGAAATACGCCGATGGCTGCGAAATTGTCCTGGACGGCGAGAACAAAGAAAAGGATGCCGCTTATCTGGTTGGGCCCAAAGGCAAGCTTTCCAAGAATCTGGAGAGTGATATTCCGGGCCTCGAGGAGAAGATCAATGCCCTGCCCGACCCCGAACCTCAACTCACCGACTTCATCCAAGCGGTCAGGACTCGCCAGAAATTCGCCCTCAACGAAATCAACGGCCACCGCTCCTGCACCCTGATCAACCTCGCCAAGATGGCGGTTCAAACGGGCCGTCCGCTGCGCTTCGATTCGACGACCCAACGCTTCATCGATGACGAGCAGGCCAACGCCCTCATCCACCAGCCCATGAGGGCCCCGTGGACACTCTAGAACTGCTGCCGCTGGGCAAAGCAATTCCGATTGAGCGGGGCACGTCCTTGCAAGACGTGCTCTTCGCCCACGGCGTCGAGTTCCCTTGCGGCGGACGCGGCCGGTGCAAAGGATGCAGGATAAAGCTCCTGGCGGGCTTCTTGCCGGTCACCGAAGAAGACAGCCGGCGGCTCTCAGCGACCGAGTTGGCCGAAGGCTGGCGCCTGGCCTGCCAGGCCCGCGCCCAGGGCGATTTGAAGATCGAGCTGGCGCAATGGGAAGCTCCCATCCTCACGGACGACTCGAGCTTCGCCTTCACCCCGCAGCCGGGCCTGGGCGTGGCCGTCGATTTGGGCACGACCACCGTCGTGGCTCAATTGCTCGACCTGGCCACAGGCCGCGTCCTGGCAGTGCGCGCCGAGCTCAATGCCCAGGCCAGGCACGGCGCGGACATCATGAGCCGCGTCGAATTCGCGGTGGCCGGCCGCGCCGAGCGGGTCCTGGAGCGGGTAATCCGCCAGCAGATTGGCCGCATGGTCTGGGAACTCCTCCTTGCCCCCGCCGGCGGTGGAGGCCTCCCCCCCGCCGGCCCCACTGCCGCTCCTTTCCTCCAGGCCCCTGAAACGCGCCGCCTCAACCGCGTCCTGCTCGTCGGCAACACGGTCATGCACCACCTGTTCTGCGGCATCGACCTCGAGCCCCTTTCACATTATCCCTTCGAGCCGGTATCACCTGGACTGCGCGTTTTCCAGGCGGAGGAACTGGGCTGGGAATTGCCTGGCAATCCTGCGGTGTGTTTTCTTCCGTGCCTGGGCGGATTTGTCGGCAGCGATATCCTGGCCGGACTGCTGGCGACGCGGCTGCATGAGGCCGAATTGCCGGGGGCGCTCATCGATCTGGGAACCAACGGCGAGATCGTCGTTGGCAATCGCGAGCGCCTCTTGTGCGCCTCGACCGCGGCCGGACCCGCCTTCGAGGGCGCCCGCATCTCGCAAGGGATGCGGGCCGCGACCGGCGCAATCTCCGAGGTCTGGCTCGAATGCGGCCAACTGCGGTGCCGCGTCCTTGGCCACAGCGAGGCGCGCGGAATATGCGGCAGCGGCCTGGTGGACGCCGTGGCGGCCGGGCTTGACCTCGGCTTGATTGTGGCTACCGGCCGGCTGGCCGGCGGTGAATCCTTCCCGCTCACCCCGCCCGTGAGCCTCACACAACAGGACATCCGCCAACTGCAACTGGCCAAAGGCGCCATCGCCGCCGGCCTGCGTCTTCTGCTCGACCAGTGGGGAGTCGCCCCGGACCGGCTCGAGCGCGTCTATGTGGCGGGGGCCTTCGGCAATTACATCAACTATAGCAGCGCCCGCCGCATCGGCCTTCTCAAGTTTCCTCCGGACAAGGTCCAACCCGCAGGCAATACCGCCCTGCTCGGGGCCAAGCTCGCCCTCTTCGACGCCCAACACAACGGCGCCTATCCCCTTCTCCTGGCCAAAATCACCCATGTCCCCCTCAACGAAGACCCCAACTTCCACGATGCCTTTGTCGAAGAGATGACATTCCCGTAACAGCCTGTTTCGGAACAGTCGTGTCCGGTGCGACAGCTTCGGGTTTTCAGCTTTGACTCTCCCTCGCAAATCGGCATATTTACACCGTGAGGGCGACGGAAATGACAGTTCAACTGCCGAGAGAGGAGGCTGAATTCCTAAAACCAACCCCATCAGAATCCCCCGGAAATTGGGTGTACTCCGGCGTAGCCCATGCAAGAGAAATGGAACAACCGATGCCCGCCCGCCAGCGAGAGGCCCTAAAGGATGGGTCTGTCCGGGGTTCAACACGGCCATTTTAGACCTTTCGGGGTTCAACACGGGGTACAACTTTTTCAGTGCCGGTATATGGCATGCGTGCCGATGTTGGTCGTAACGACCAGGTCGCCCTCGATGTAGAACGTGATCCGCAAGTCCCCCTCGACCACCACTGCATAAACTGTCCGGTTGAAGATTGCGGAAAGGCGCTCGATCTTATGAGTCCCCAGTCGGGGATCAAACGGATTGACCTTGAAAATCAGCCAGGTGTGGCGCACCGATGCCCATTGCTGGCGCGGGAGTCCTCTGAAACTACGCCAGAACTGAGGTTGAGCAACGTAGTGATAGGCCATCACGCAGGCGGTTGGTCAAAGTGGTCGTCTCGCATCTCGATTCCCCGTCCATCCTCGGCTTCCTCGAAACCGGTCCAGACGTCCTCAGGCACCTCGGGATGGGCCAGCCTGCGCAACTGACGTTCCAGCCCCTTCAGCGCGCCCGGCGACAACTCCCGCATCGCAGTGCGAATGATTTGAGCGCGTTCCGCCTCTGGGAGGGCCTTTAATGCGTGTTCCAGCGTGCTCGCCGTCATGCGCCGAATATGGCGGAACAGTGCCCGATTTGCAAGCCTGCCGTAGTAGGCCTCGACCCGTCGGGTGTCGGACAAAATAGTAACCATTAGGCGGCTATTTCGGTTCGAGCTGGCGGGTCGGCGATGCGGATCCGCAAATAGTCGCTCTGGTTAAGGCGATCCCAGATTTGGTCGAATTGGTTGCCATAGAGGGCGCAACGCAGGTCCAGGATATGGGTGGCTTCTGGTTCTGACCAGAGCATGCCGGAACCCTTGCAGCGTCCGCCAATAACGGTTTTGAAACGCGATCATTTTGCGTGCGTTCGTTGTGGTGCCAGCGGCGTCGGAGTGAGGCTTGAGGTGCATCACCGTGTTCCTTTTGCGAGGGGTGGAAGCGACAATCTATCGAATCTCGAAACTCTCTGTTATGAGTGCAATCGGGGGCAAAGTGAGGACCTGGTCTAATCCCGCGTCGGAGCAAGCGGCCACCTTTTTGTTCCGCTTCACGATATTCTGGGGGAAGATTATCATGATAATCGCGCGAAGGGTCAAGACCATAGCCTTTCCCTTCGAGGCGGATCGCAAAGGGTCTTCGTGGGGGGCCAGCGAGGCCGCTGCACAAATGCGCACCAGCAACCCCCCACCCCGTTTTCACGCTCGCCCCGCTTTTTGTCTGGCGGAAAGGGCCCTGATCCTGCGCCAGCGGGCCGGTTTACCGGCCATCGCCCTTCCATTGAGGGGGCGGTAACCCGCAGGCCGCTCGGCGGCAGGTCCTCGGTGTCGAACACTTGGTCACCAGACGGCGGGCCATTGGCATTGGGGCGGGTCCCGTCCGGGCGATCCCTCGAGGAGACGCGTGTGGGCGATGCCGCCCTGCCAGCCTCGGCGTGCCCAGCCGGCGGTCAGCTCGATGCCGAACTGCGGCCAGTCGGGCGGGATGGGCAGGGCGCATAGCTCCACCAGGCCGAACCGCGCCTGCCGCATGTCCTCCTGGCGAGCCCGGATGAACCAGGCGGACGCCAGCCCGATGAAGACCAAGTTGCCGGCGACCTGCATGGCCTTCTGGAGAAACGCGCGGAACCAGCGTGGTGTCTTGCAAATGCCAACGTATTTGCAAGACACCACACTGGGAAAAGGGCGGGTTGCCGACGGCCCGGTCCGAGCGCCCCTCTGCCTTGAGGAAATCCCTCCCGTTCAGAATCTCCCGAAGTAGAACCGGTCGCGGGTAATACCGAGATCCTCGACGATGTCGGCGACAATGCCGCGCGGCACATCACCGGGATGCCAGGCGAAGGTGATGAGACGGTCGGGGTGGAACGGATTTGAATAGTGCCGGTGGCTGCCAGCGGTGCGGAGCAGTTCGCAGCCGATCTCCCGCAGACGCCGCTCCAGTTGCCGGCGGTTGAGGGACGGGTACTGCCCCATGGCTCAGGCGGCAAGGATGAATTTGTCGCGAAAGGCGGGGGGGATGGGACGCCCGGTTTCCAACAACGCTACCAGGTGGGCCTTGGCGGCTTGCTGAAAGAGGAGGATCGCTTCACCCCGGTCGCGTCCGTGGGCGTGACAACCGGGCAGCAGGCTGGACTTGGCAATCCACACGCCATCTTCATCCTGACGGACCAGCACTTTGGCCAGCGGCACAATCATGGTGCTTGGAGCCTAACATGGCGGAGGGCGGTCGTAAAGATCCTGGTTGATGCCCTGCCCGCCATAATTCACGAGGCTTCCCGCTTGACCCTGCCGCAATGCGCGCCAGGCTCCTTGAATTCGACAAGGTCATCTTAGCCCTTCCGGGGTTCAACAAAGGGATCAACATTTTCGCCCCGTGACCCTCACCATGTCGACATCTCCACGCGCTCGCTCGGCAAGGGTCTTGAAGATCGTTTTGATATGCGAACTGGCCGTCGTCGCCGCGATGTGCCTGTGCTGGGCGCTCGTATGTTCTTGACCCTGCCGCTCGTGAGTCGGGACGGGGAAGGTGACCTACAAATCCTGCTCTCTCACAGAGTCAGAACCGCAGCCGAATTTCGGCTACCCAAGCGCGGGCCACCTGCCCAGCATCGGCTGGATCAAGGACACCCAAACGGCGCCGCAGAAGGCGTTGTTCGAAGCAGTCCAGCCGGGATAGCCTCACGGTGGAGGCCACGCGCAACCCCGCTGCCGACCAGTCGTGCAAGGCCACATCCGTCGTGGAGCGCGGCTCTGCGGATGTTACGGCCGCTACCACAACATCAGCAGCATCCGTCCAGAGCACCAGAACGGGACGCAGTTTCGAGGCAGCGCCGCTTGTGAAGGGGATGTCTGCGAGCCAGATTTCACCCGGCCGCGGCATCGTCGTAAAGACCTTCGTCCTCTGGGGCGTAGCTGTTCAGGAAGGCGCTGTGGTCGCGGAGAATCCCCTGGCCCGCGTCGCCGACGAGCTGCAGCTTCCCAAGCTGCTGGCGGCGGCGGTCAACCCAAACGGCCAGCCTGACGAAGTCCCTCAGAGGCAATTGCTCGACTGCCTGCTCGATTTCCTCAATCTTGCTCATGGCGAAATAATACCCCGAAGGACGCCTTCAACGCAAGCGGGTGACGGCGGATTATCGACTGCAGCCCGTCCCCACGAGGAAGAGCCAGGTTGTGGTCCCCAGCGACATGATGGCCTTGTGGAGAAACGCGCGGAACTGGCAAAGGGGCGGGTTGCCGACGGCCCACTAAAATCTCTCATTGAGATCGGCCGGCGATGGGCTATGCTGCAGGCATGTCGCAGACGCTTGAACGACGCGTGGAAGACCTGGAGCGAAAGTACTTTGCTCTGAGCGAGCAGGTGCTTGATGTGCGGCGGCGGAAGAAGGATTGGCGGGGCACTTTTGGCACGCTGGAAGACGACGCAATGACTCAGCAGGCCGAAAGGCTCGGACGCGAGTACCGGAAGCAGCAGACGTACGACAAAGAACTTGCTGGTCCTTGACACAGACCACGTCTCGGCCTTGGGGAGACCCTCGGAGGCCGGGCGGCGCCTCCTGGAGCGCATTGACGCGACCGGGGACGAGGCTGCGACCACGATTATTACTGTCGAGGAACAGTTGCGTGGCTGGTAACTGTTCAGGCAACCAACGCGGAACATTCCGGCTCCAGCGCGAAGTCGGAAGGCTTCGCGGATTGCAGGCGCGCAAAGCCGGCTGAAGCCGGCGCTCCGGAGCGCCGGCTTCAGCCGGCTTTGGACAGAGAATGTGGAAACGTGGTGAATAGTTACCGTGGTTGATGCCCTGCCCACTATAATTCGCGAGGCTTCCCGCCTGGCCCCGGCGTAATGCATGCCAGGCTCCTTGAATTCAAAGGGGCCGGTTTGGCTCACGGGCGGAGCGACGGTCCTGTAAACCGCGCGACCATCCTTTCGAGCGCCTCCAGCCAGAGCGGGTCCTCGTTCAGGCAGGGAATGAGCGTGAATTCCTTCCCGCCGGCCTCGAGAAAAGTCTCGCGCCCGCGCAGACCCATTTCCTCGAGCGTCTCGAGGCAGTCTGAGACGAAAGCGGGGCAGATGACGACCAGCCGTTTGATCCCGCGTTGCGGCATCTCGGCCAAGACATGGTCCGTGTAGGGCCTCAGCCAGGGGTTCCGCCCGAGGCGGGATTGGAAGGCGACGGAATATTTGCCGGCAGGCACCGCGGCCTTCCGCACAAAAGCCGCGACGGTCTTGAAACATTGCGCCCGGTAACACGTGCCATGGGCCGGGCTGGGCGTCTCGCAACAATTCTCGGCCGCCAGGCAGTGACACCCCGTCGGGTCGGACTTGCGGAGGTGCCGCTCCGGCAGCCCGTGAAAACTGAAGAGCAAATGGTCGAAGCCTCCCTTCAGATAATCGGCCGCGCTTCCGGCCAGGGCGGAGATATAATCCGGCTGATCGTAATAAGGCGGCTGGACTTCCAGTCTCGTTCCCGGCGCCAGCCGGCCCGCGACTTCCTTGACCCGCTCGACGGCGGTTTCGTAGCTCGACATCGCATAGTGCGGGAAAAGCGGGATGAGCAACACCTCTTGCGCGCCTTGCCGGGCCAGGGCGCCTACCGCTTCCGGAATCGAGGGATGCTGATAGCGCATCGCCAGCTCGACCGGCACAGTCACACGCCGCCGCAGCTCCGCCAGCACATTCCGGCTCGTCACGATGAGCGGCGAGCCGGCAGCCGTCCAGACCTTCTGATAGGCCTCCGCAGATTGTTTCGGGCGCGAGGGCAGGATGGCGAAATGGACAATACAGAAACGCGCCAGCCAGTTCACGTCCAGCACCCGGCCGTCCATCAAAAACTCCCGCAAATACCGCCGCACCGCCGGCGCCGTCGGCGCGTCGGGCGAACCCAGGTTCACCAGGAGAACGGCTTGTTTCATATTATCCGGACATGCTTCTCGACCCGGTCCGCCACATTGCACCCCGAGACAATCGAATCGCTCAGGGAAATGCCGTCGCGGTAGTGGCCTGCCAGGAACAGGCCAGGCGCCTGCCGTTCGATGTCCGTCATCAACTGCCGGTAGCGGCCATAGCCCAAGTTGTACTGCGGGATGGCGCGCGGATAAAACACGATGTGCTGATAGGTCGGCTTGCCCTTGACCCCCAGCAACACGCGCAGGTCCTCGCAAGTCAACGCGACCAACTCCGGCGAAGGCAGCGACGCCAGCTCCGGAGAACGCTCGCCGCCGACATAGCTGGTCAACATCAGGTGCCCGGCCGGGGCGCGGTTCGGAAAGAGCGATGAAGAGAATATCGCGCCCAGGATTTTGAACCCCTCGATTCTCGGGATCAACATGCCGAACCCCTGGCAGGGATGGGCCACGTCCTCGCGGCGAAAGCCAAGCACCACGCTGGCCACCGGCGGGTAGCGAATCTCGGCAAAAGGAGCGAAGCTCAGCGGGGCTTGCGCCTGGATGGGCATCTCTGCCAGGGCATAAGCTGTGCCGGCGTAAATGACCGCGCTGTGCTCGGCGCGAATTTCCCGCCCGTCCTGGCGCGCCTCGACCGTCCAGCCGCCCGGGGCCGGCCTCTGCGTGAGCCGGGACACACTGGCCTCCGGGCGAACCTCTTCGTTTCCTTCGTTTCCTTCAGTGCGATCCCTCTGCATCAGCCGGATTACCCTGGCGCCCAGGCGAACCGCCTCCCCGAGGCGCTCGCGCAACGTGTCGGGCAGCACCTGCAAGCCCTCGTCAAAGGAGAACTTCGGCGCCCGGTCCTTCGCCACTTCGCCCCGCTGTTTGCGCTCGCGCGCCCCAAAAATCTGCCCCTTGATGAGCGAGCCGTAGCGCGCCTCAAGCTGGCCCAGCTTCGGAAAGGCCTGGAGCACCGACAGCTTGTAAGGATCACCGGCATAAACCCCGGCGACCAGCGCATCAATGGCATGGTCGAGAAACTCCCGGCCCAGACGGCGGATGACGAATTCCGCCACGCTCTCCTCGTGGCCGTCGCGGCGGGGCGGCACGAATGGCTCGCGCAGGAGGGCCAGCTTTGCTTTGGCGGTGAAAAGCCGGGTCGTAAAGAACCCCAGAGGCGAGCCGGGCATGGCCACCGGCCGCCCGTAGCGCACCACGTAACGCGCCTCCGCCCCCGGAGCGGGGTCAAGCCGCCGCCCGGCCAATCCCGCATCGCGCACCAACTGCCCAATCCTGGGGGAAGTCTCGAGGATTGTGTTCGGTCCGAATTCGGCCAGGTAGCCGCCCTCGCGGATGGACTCGATGACCCCACCCACGCGGTGGCTGGCCTCATAGACGGTTACAGGCACGCCCTTGCGCTGCAAACAGAACCCAGCGGCCAAGCCGGTGATGCCGCCGCCGATAATGGCCACTGACTCCCGCCTCATATCGTCCGCGAGAACCTGTTTTCCTTGCGCGTCGTTGCATAAGCATCGAAGCGCATCGCGATATTTCGAATCAACAAGCGTCCCAAATCGGTGACCAGCAGGCCCTCGGGCGCCTTGAGCAGCAGCCCGTCCGCCTCCATATCGTCGAGGGAGCCGATCTCCTGGGCGAAATGCCCCTTGAAATCCAGCCCCAGGAGCTTGGACATTGCGCCGTAATCCAGGCCCAGGTCGCACATCAGCCGCATGATCGTCACCCGGCGCAGTTTGTCTTCCTCGGTCATCAGATAGCCGCGGCGGGCGGGGAGCTTGCCCGAATCCAGGGCGGCGTAGTACTCGGGCAACTCCTTGTGGTTCTGCCAGTAGAAGCCCTCGGCCTGCGAGATTGAGGACATGCCGAAGGCGTAGATGTCGGTCCCGCCCCGGGTGCTGTAGCCCTGGAAATTGCGCTGCAAGGTCTTCTGCTTCTGTGCGACGGCCAACTCGTCCCCCGCCAGGGCGAAGTGGTCCATGCCGATATAGACATAGCCCTCGGCCGTGAGCTTCTCGATGGTCAGCTTGAGCAGCTCGAGCTTGGTCTCGGGCGTCGGCAGCGTCTCGATCTTCAAGATTCTCTGGGCGGGCTTCATCCACGGCACGTGCGCATAGTTGAAGACCGCAAACCGATCCGGCCGCAACGAGAGCGTTTCGTCGAGTGTCTTGACGAACAACCCCGGCGTCTGGTGAGGCAGGCCGTAAATCAAATCGATGTTGATGGAATGAAACCCCGTCTCCCGCATCCACTCGACCACGCGCCGGGTCATCTCGAAGGGCTGTATCCGATGCACCGCTTTCTGCACGGCCGGGTCGTTGTCCTGGACCCCCATCGAGGCGCGGTTGAAACCCACCTCCCGCAGCGCCGCCAGATGGTCGCGCGTCAAGCGCCGCGGGTCCACTTCCACCCCCGCTTCCACGTCCTGCGCCAGCGTGAAGCGCGCGTGTATGGACTCCCCCAGCGCCCGGATTTCGTCGGGCGCCGAGAAGGTCGGCGTGCCGCCCCCGAAATGGAGCTGGACCACTTTGCGCTTCGGGTTGAGCAGCGGCTTCATCAAATCCATCTCCCGCTCCAGGTAGCGCATGTACTCCGCGCTCTTCCTTGGGTCCAGCGTGATCACCGTCGTGCATCCGCAAAACCAGCAGAGCGATTGGCAGAACGGCAAATGAAAATAAAGCGACAAGTCGCCCCCAGCCCGGTTGTTGCCCCGAATCTTCTCCAGAAAGACCTCCGGCGAAAACTCCTCCGTGAAATGAGTTGCTGGCGGGTAGGACGTATAGCGCGGGCCGGGGACGTTGTATTTCTTGATCAGTTCAAGATCGACTTTAAGCATATTGACAAATTACCACTAGTTCGGCGGCCGGTAACCCCGGACAAGCGAAACCAGCCGCTCGATGTTCTCGAGTTTCGCGCCCGGCGGCACACCATGGCCCAGGTTAAAAATATGGCCCGGCCGATGGCGTATTGCATGGAGCATCAGGACCGCCTCGGCAGCCATGGCCTCGGGCACCGCGCACAGCAGGAGCGGGTCCAGGTTGCCTTGCACGGCCACCTTGGAGGGCAAATGGCTGCCCACCTCCGCCAGGTTCACAGTCCAGTCCAGCCCCAGGACGCGAGCCCCCGTCTCCACCAGGTCTTCCCAGTTGCCATGCGCGCCTTTGGCAAACACGATGACCGGCGCCTGTCCCTTGAGCGAACCGATGATTTGCTTCATCCACCGCGCCGAGGCGCTCCCAAAGGCATCCGCCGACAAGACCCCGCCCAAACTGTCAAAAATCTGGACTGCATCCACCCCGGCGTCAATTTGCAGTTGGAGGAAATCCGTCACCGCCCGCGTCAGCTTCCCAAGCAAACGATCAAACAACTCCGGCTCGGAATAAAACAGCATTTTGGCCTTGGTGTATTCCTTGACCCCGGCGCCCTCCATCATGAAGTTGGCCAGGGTCCAGGGCGAACCCGCGAAACCGAGCAGGGCCGTGCCGTCCCCCAATTCCGCCCTGGCCAGAGGCAGCGTCTGCGCCACATACTGCAACCGCTCGGTCACCGCAGACTCCTCGAGCCGTTCGATGTCCGCCGCCGAGTTGAGCACGAACTCCATCTCGATCCCGCCCTGCTCCCGGAACCGGTAAGGCTGGCCCATCCCCTCGGCCACGACCAGGATGTCGCTAAACAGAATCGCAGCGTCAAAACCAAACCGCCGTATCGGCTGCAAAGTGACCTCCGCAGCCAGTTGCGGCGTTTGCACCAACTCCAGGAAACTATGCTTCTGCTTCAGCGCGCGGTATTCAGGCAAGGCGCGGCCCGCCTGCCGCATCAGCCAAATCGGCGGATAATCCAACGCCCGGCAGCGGCAGGCGGCCAGGAAACGTTGCCGCCCGGTCAGGCGTGAGGGCTCGCCGGCCGCCCACGTCCAAACCGGCCTCCCGCCTCGCGCCGCAACGGCCGCCTTGGCCGATTTGACGGTTTTGCTCATGATCGCTGGTTGATTGCCTTTTCGAGGCCCGCACAAGATAGCAGGCCGCCCCGACAGGTCAACGAGTATGCCGGTCCCGTTTTGGGCGTATCCGGACACTACCCCCGGAGCGCCGGCTTCAGCCGGCTTTGCGCGCACCCGGACCCCTGCTGTGCCGCTGTTGAACATTGGACGTCCAAAGCCGGCTAAAGCCGGCGCTCCGGTCCTTCGGCACCGACCGCGCGGGTAGCGGATGCGCCCTCCCGTTTTATTTGACAGTCCTTCCTTGGGGGATCATGCTGGCCCGGATGTTTCATAAGACGGCGGGACGTCATTAACACCGTGGCTTCAGCCCGGTGGCGCCAGGAGCGCTGGAACCGTTTCAACGGTTTGGTTGGGTGCGCGGAAAGCCGTTGAAACGGCTGAGAGGGTTCGGCGCGTCCTTGTACACCGCGCTCAAGCAGCGGTGTTAATGAGAACTTGGCGGTTGGCCCGTGAAATATCTGGGCCGGGAGCAACGATGAAAGAGCTTTTTGATTCTGCCCGCAGTGTGGTTAAGGACCGTTATGCATTGCTGACGCCCGGCGGTTTGGCGCCCAGCTCTTTGCCCGGTTGGGAAAACGCCCTCTGCCACGTCGCTATCTCCCCTGGCCTGGGCGCCCGCTTTTCGCAGTGGCTCGTCACCCTGCAAAGCGAGGGTTTCTGCCAGGGCAATACTGGCCGCAATCAGTTATGTGTGTATGTCCTCGAGGGCGCCGTCAGCCTCCTGTCCGATAATCGCCGGCATCGGCTGGACCCCGGCAGTTGCGCATACGTCCCGCCGGACAAGGATGTTCAGATCAAGAACGCAAGCTCCGCCGCGCGCCTGCTCATCTTCCAGAAGGGATATCAGCCGCAGCCGGGCATTGCCAACCCCGCCTCTTTTGTCACCCAGGAACGCGAGGTCAAGGCGCAACCCTTCCTCGGCAGCCAGGCCGTGCGCATCCAGACCCTCCTGCCTGCGGAGCCTGCCTTCGACATGGCGGTCAACATCCTTACCTTCCAGCCTGGCGCCGCCCTGCCCGCAGTGGCAGCCCATGTTATGGAGCATGGATTCCTCATCTTGCGCGGCCAGGGGATCTTTCGCCTCGGTTCGGAGTGGCTCCCGGTCCAGGCAGGCGACGTGATTTGGACTGCCTCCTATTGTCCTCAATGGTTTGCCGCCATTGGCGCCGTGCCTGCCAGTTACATCTGTTACCAGGACGCAAATCGCGACCCGATGTGACCCCGGCCGTCCGGAGCGTGGAGCGTGGGAGCGTGTGGAGCGTGTGGAGCGTGTGGAGCGTGGGAGCGTAGTAAGTCGTACGATGCTCCCACGCTCTACGCTTCGGCGCTCCAACGCTCCAACGCTCCAGCGCTCCACGCTCCAACGCTCCACGCTCCAACGCTCCACGCTCCACCCCACGAATTCAGGTCTCGTCATTTGCGCTTGCGCGAGCCTACGCCAATTCCGCCCGCTTATCGATGAACTGGGCCATAATGCTCACCGCAATCTCCATCACGGTTTGGCAGCGGATTCTCACCCCTGCCGGGCAGGCGACCCGCTGAAGCTGCTCCACCGTGGCGAGGTTCTCCTGCGTAAATTGCTCGAAGATCGTGCGCGCCTTGCGCCTGCTGCCGATCATGCCCAGAAACCGGAACGGCTTGTGAATCCAATTCGCGAGCACCAGGGCATCGTGGCGATGACCGCGTGTGACGATTAGGGCGAAACTGGGCGCCGAGGGCAGAGGCCAGGCCAGCAGCTTTTCCCAGTCCTCCGCATGCAAGCTAACCTCCGCCGGAAAAAACCGGCTATTGGCCAGGGCGGGCCGGTCGTCGAAAACAGCCACGTCAAAGTCCAACTTCAGGGCCAGCGGCGCAACCGCCTGGGCGATGTGCCCCGCGCCCGCTATCCACAATGCGCAGGGCGGAGCCACCTTTTCCTGGTAAAGCCATTCCTGGGCAAGAGCGGACGGGGTGGTCCCGTCCCCGATTCCGTCGGCCTGCCCGGCAATCCCACCCAGCGAATAGTCTGCCCTGACTCCCCATAGCCGCGCCTCCACCGGCTCCGCCAGTTCCCTCCAGAATTGCTCTCCAGCCCCTTGGGCATTGGGCAGGATGAGGCCGCTGACCTTTCCTCCGCAGACCAAGCCGTCATCCCAGCCGAAATCATGGTCGAGCAGAAGCTCGAACCTCGCCGCCTGGCCGGTTCGCAACGACTCAAGCGCCCGCTTCTGGATTTCAGCCTCCAAGCAGCCTCCCCCCAGCGTACCCCCGATACGTCCGTCCCCGTGGAAGAGCGCCTTGGCCCCGACCTTCTGCGGGCTGGAGCCCTGGGCGCCGGTGATGATGCCCAGAACCACCGTTTCCCCGTCGCGCGCCGCCTCCGCCAACCCCTGGAATACCACGTTTCTCATGCTCGCGTCTGCAACTTGCTTTAAGGCGGAGTCTGCCACCTCCGCGCCGCAAAGGCAACTCCCCCGAGGGTTGAGGGTGTGGTTGAAAATGTCGCTCAGCTCACGGCGCCGCTTTGCCCCGAAGGGGCTTGCGAGAATAGCCGGGCGTTTCAACGCCGGGTGAGCGGATCGAAAGCATGCATCCGTCCCGAAGGGACGGCTGAGGGCAAAAGAGTGTTCTCAATCGTCCCTGCGGGACGAGAGTCCCTTTTCCCACCTCCCCGGCGTTGAAACGCCGGGGGGCTATTGTCAGATGTCCCTCCGGGACAAGCCTCCCGGTACGCATGCTCGACAGCCTTAACCGCACCCAGGATTGGGACCAGCGGGGAACGCAGGCGGCCGGTTTTCGACCCCCCGGGACATCCAACAACGCCGGACGCTGTCCGAGCCAAAACGCACCGAAAGTTTTTCTAAAGATTTTGCTTGTCCTTTGTTGCGGTTTTGTAGAACCTACGCCCACCTATGAAAAGGATCATTGCCCTTATAGCACTATTGGGTCTTGTTACGTGCGCGGTCTTGACCGGCTGCAGTGGTGGCGAGAACCAAACCGCGCCTGCCACTGGCGGAACAACAAACGCTCCAGCCAGCACAAACAAGTAAGACATCTTCTCCCGATTCATTTTGGGAAGGTGTTCATCACGCCGGGCATGCCTTATGCTCGGCTCTTTTTTTGATGCCTCAGCCTGGGTGCTGATGGGCTTGACGATCTGGTGGTCCTCTCCGGACAGGACAGTTCGCCAACGCGTTTCATCCCCCCCAAGACTGGCGCGCTATTTTTTTCCTTTTTTTTCTTGCATCCGGGCTGATTTGAGGTTAAGCACAGGAAAGTCAGAATGGTTGTACTGGCCGGAGTGCTTGTATGCTTTGTACTAATGCTGTCATTACTGCATGAATAAGTTTCAACCGACGAGGGTGTCTTGAGCCGCCCTTTTCCTTCACGTTCCTCTTCTTCTTCGGGTCCTTTCGTCAGGGTAAACGGCAAAATCCGTGCTCGCGAGGTCCGGATCATTGGCGACGATGGCAGCCAACTCGGCGTCATGACGCTGGGCGAGGCCCTTAGCCTCGCCCGCGCCAAGGGCGTTGACCTGGTGGAAATCGCCCCGAATGCCACGCCCCCGGTCTGCCGGCTGGTCGATTACGGCAAATTCCGTTACGAACAGGCCAAGCGGGAAAAGGAATCAAAGAAGCACCAGCACGCAACGAGAGTCAAGGAGGTCCAGTTAAGCCCGAAAATTGATCCCCACGACCTTTCCGTGAAAACCGAGCACGCCATCGACTTCCTGTGCGAAGACATGAAGATCAAGGTGACGCTTAAATTCCGCGGCCGCGAGATGGCTCACACCCAGTACGGCTTCCAGGTGGTCCAGAAGTTCCTGGCGGACATCGCTCCTTTTGGGCATCCTGATTTCGAGCCTAAGCTCATTGGCCGGGGAATCAACGTGATGATCAGTCCGTTGCCTCGGAACAAGCGGCCCCGGAATCCGCGTCAGGTCGAAGGCGACTGGGCGCAGCCCGCCGCCGCGCCGGCCCTTCCGGAGCCGGATCGCCAGGCGCAGCCCGCCATTCCCGTGCAAGTCATCAGGGCGCCCCAGCCTCAGCCTAGGGCCCCGGTCCCCCAGCCGGGCGGTTTTGCCAACAACCCCTTCGCCCAGCTCGAGGTCAAATAGCCCTTCTTCCCCAGATGGCTCGCACCGACCACTCCAGGGCGGCACTGGGAATTGCCTTGCTCCTGGCCGTGGTGACGCTCGCCGCCTACTGGCCGGCGCTCAACAGTGAATTCATCCGGCTTGACGACGGTGCGTATGTTGTCCGCAACCCGCAGGTTCGCGAGGGGCTGACCTGGGGCAACGCCGCGTGGGCGTTCCGAACCGGCATCCAGGGCAATTGGCACCCGCTGACATGGCTTTCCCACATGCTCGACGTTGAACTGTTCGGCCTGTGGGCGGGCGGGCACCACCTCGTCAACCTGCTCTTCCACGTCCTCAACAGCCTGTTGCTCTTCCTGTGGCTAAGGCGCGCGACCGGCGCCTTGTGGCGCAGCGCGGTGGTCGGGGCCTTGTTTGCTCTGCACCCGCTGCACGTGGAATCGGTGGCCTGGGTGTCCGAGCGCAAGGACGTGTTGAGCACGTTCTTTTTCCTGCTGATGCTCTGGGCCTACCTCCGCTACGCCGGCGCGCGCGCAACGTCGCCGCCAACTCCCCACCCCGCTCTCTGGTACAGCCTGACCCTGCTCCTTTTTGTCCTCGGCCTGCTGAGCAAACCGATGCTGGTGACGGCGCCTTTCGTGCTGCTGCTCCTGGATCGGTGGCCGCTCGAACGCGCCGTTGGGCTTAGGCGGCTGCTTTGGGAGAAAGCTCCCATGTTCTGCCTGTCGCTGGTCTCGAGCCTGGTGACTTACCGCGTTCAGTCTGAGGCCCGCACCACCGTGCTGCGCCTGCCCATCGGGGTCCGCCTTGACAACGCAGTTGTCTCGTACGCGAAGTATCTTGCCAAGACCTTCTGGCCGGCTCACCTGGCGGTCTATTATCCCCATCCGGACCTCGCCTACCCCAAATCGCACCAGTGGCCGGGCTGGCAAATCGGCCTGGCGGCGGCGCTGCTGCTGGCCATGTCCGTTTGCGCCCTTGCCCGGAGAAGGCGCGCACCCTGGCTGGCGGTGGGGTGGTTCTGGTACCTGGGAACGCTGGTGCCGGTCATCGGCCTGGTGCAAGTGGGCCTTCAGGGCATGGCCGACCGCTACACCTACATCCCGCTGATCGGCGTTTTCATCGCGGCAGTGTGGGGCGCCGCCGAGCTTGCCGGGCGCCTCACCCCGCAGTCCCCTGCTGCCGACGGGCAATCCCGGCTCGCGGGGCGCCGCGTTGCCGCCGTGCTGGCCGCTCTTGCCCTGGTCGCGTGCGCCGGGATCACGCGAAAGCAGACAGGATACTGGCGGACGAACCTTCGCCTCTTCCAACATGCCCTGGAGGTGACTCCCCGCAACGCGCTGGCCCAATTCCACGTCGGCAGCGAGTTGGGGTTCCAGGGCCAGTTCGCCCTCGCCAAGGCCCATTTCGAGGCCGCGGTGGAAGCCGACCCGACCTTCGTGCAGCCCTACTTCAGCCTGGGCCTTATCCTCGACGCCCAGGGTAAACCGGAGCAAGCCGTCACCAACTTCCTGCAGGTAATAAAGCTCTCGCCCGATTGGCCTGCCGGCTACAACCAACTGGCCTGGCTCCGGGCCACCCATCCCCGAGCCGAAATCCGCGACGGGCCCGAGGCCGTCCGCCTTGCCCAGCGCGCCTATGAACTGTCCGGTGGCAAGGTCGCCCGCTTCTCCGCCACCCTGGCCGCCGCGTACGCCGAGGCGGGCCGATTCCCGGAGGCGACCAACGCTGCCGAACGCGCCCGCGCTATGGCTCTGGCCGCGGGAGACAAGGAAACCGCGCAAGCCGCCGAGGCCCAATTGGCCTGCTACCGCAAGCAACAGCCATTTCGTGATACGCAGCAGTAACTGATTTCCCACCTTGGGTTTCCTGGGCGGAATGTCCGGCTCAGCAAGTCGATCTTTCACCTCTGGTTTGCTTTTTATCCACTTTTATGCATAACTGTTGCGTAAAATGTTGACAATGTCATAGAATTTGGCACTTCTGGCCTATGCTTATGACCTTCTCAGTCGAAAACTTCCGGTCGATTCGCGACCTCCAGACGCTTTCGATGGTAGAACCACGCCTGGATCACCACCTGGAATGGAGCCACGTGATCGAAGCCAGCAACCGCCGACTGCTAAAGACCGTCGCCATTTTTGGCCCCAACGCCTCTGGGAAGTCCAACGTGCTTCACGCCATGATCTGGCTCCGCCAGTTTGTCCTCAGCTCCTCAAAGGAGGGCCAGGCTGGCGAGCGCATAGACATCCAGCCTTTTTGCCTTTCCACGACAACAGAAAACGCCCCAACCCACTTCGAGGTCGAGTTCCTCCTGGACGAGTTCGAGTACCGCTACGGGTTCGAAGTGACGACCAAGAGGGTGGAGTCCGAGTGGCTCTTCCGAAAGCAGTCCTCCGCCAAACAAGCCAAGCTCTTCACGCGTGAAGGCGCCAAATACGACATCTCCCCCGATTTCTTCAGAGAAGGCAAAGGCCTGGAAGAGCGCACCAGGGAAAACGCCCTTTTCCTTTCGGTCTGCGCTCAGTTTGCCGGACCGGAGGCCACCAAGATCATCCACTGGATGCAACGCTTCAGGGCGGTGTCGGGACTTTCGGAAACCGGTTTCCTGGCATTCACTGCGGAACGCCTCCGGGATTCGAACCACCGGAAGAAACTCCTCGAACTCGCCCGAAAAGCAGACCTCAACATCTGCGATCTTCGTAGTCAGATTGAGGAGATTACTGAGGCCAAGCTCCCTCCAGACATGCCGGCACAGTTCCGTAAGAAGTTGCTAGAGGGAAAGTATTTAAGCGCCGATATAAAGACGACTCACGAAAAGCAAGATGCAGACGGCAAAGTAGTCGGACGCGTCGAGTTTGACTTGGAGGAAGATGAAAGCCAGGGCACGCAAAAATTCATCGCACTCTCCGGCCCTATTACTCATACATTGGAGGAGGGTTCTATCCTGATCGTGGACGAGTTGGAGGCCAGGCTTCATCCACTGCTTACTCAAGCGGTGGTGGACCTCTTCCACAGCCCCGTAAACCGCAAGAACGCCCAACTCGTCTTTGCCGCACATGACGTGACGCTCCTCGACCCTGACCGATTCCGCCGCGACCAGGTCTGGTTCACTGAAAAGGACGACAAGGGAGCCACTGACCTCTACAGCTTGGCGGAGTTCGACCCGCAGGAGGTCCGACCCGGCTCCAAATTCTCTCGCCAATACCTTCTCGGCCTCTTCGGGGCCGTGCCCAAACTCGCTCACTTCCAGGAGGCCGCCGAGTATGCCACCCGGGACTAACCGCTGGAATCGCGGACAGAAGCAGCGCCAGAACCGGATCCTCCGGCGTCTCTTCATCATTTATCAAGTTTCCAGGCACCTTGGCGTAGAGTACGATAAGGCCAGCGACGAGGTCTTCGAGAAACTGAAGCCGAAGCTTGAGGATGCTCTGCACAATGCCGGCCGCTTGGCCTTCGAAAATGCTGAATTGGGCCAACCCCGCCGCAACCCCTCGACCTATGCCCACGAGCTGATAAAAGTCCTCCTCCGGTTCGACCCTTCGAAACAGCAATGAGACTCCGCGATGCGATGGACTCACAGACATAATTATGCGCGGCCCGCCCGCCCGAAAGCGCTTGCTCTAAAGGCTGATGAAGCGGAGCAAATCTCCGCCAGGCTGAAGGCAGCGATTGACCGCTCGCCCATCCTGAGGGCGTTCGGCGTGCAGGTGCGCACCTTGCGGGGCCGGTTCTATCTCGAATGGCAATGGAGCCTGGAAGACCAGCCGGAAGAAGTCTCGAGCTACGGCAGGATCGCCCCCCTGGAAACGCCGCCCGGCGAGCTGCTCTTGGAGGCACCATACGGTCGGGATCAATGGTCACGAGTCGGGACGGGCTCGCCGGACGAGCTCATCAAGTTGGTGGCCGGCGATGCCAAGGGAACGTTCCATGGCCTGGGAACCCTCGACAAATCGCTGCGGAGCGCCGCAAAGCTGGGTTTGGATCGACTACCGGTAACCAACCGTGGTTCCAGCGAGTTCGTCTATGCCGAAACCGGCAAGCCATGCTCCGTGCAGGAGACCCTCTATCATTTTTTCGGCCTGCCCATTCAGATTATCGCGCAACCCGCCGGCTGGTATTCCTGCCATCGGACACCTCGAATTGTCGAATTCTCGGAGGACAGGACGAGGGTGTTGGTGCGTTTCACGGCGATGAGTTGGTCGGGCGAAAGCTTTGGCGGGACCTGCCTGTACCTGAAGCGCGATGAACAGTGGCGAGCCCACACCATCCGGCCAAACCAGAGTCAGGACATAGCAACGGCTGAAGCCTGGCTTATTAAACGGAAGTGGGAATCGTGGGGGTAAACGAGATTGGACAACCGCTCCGGGAGGTGGTGGAGCCGAGGGGGTTCGAACCCCTGACCTCCTGAATGCCATTCAGGCGCTCTACCAACTGAGCTACGACCCCAGCCGGAGTGGGGGGCAATTTATCGTCCCGAGGGGAATTGTCAAAGTGAATTTTTGTTAAGATCAATGACCGGCTGCCCAAATGAACGAGATGCGCTCCTCCCCCGCCGCTCGCCGCTCGATACCTGCCCTCACCCGCCCACGCGCCCGAAGTGGTCTCAAAATTCCCAATGCACCCTGGCCCCGAAAACCGAGACCGGCCCGCGGTCGCGGTTGAAGGCGGGGTCGGTGACGAACTGGTAAGTCTCTCTTACTTTGCCCTGAGCATGAGCACGGGCACGCTGAGACTATGCTGGACCTTGAAGGCCGTTGTGCCGAGGACCAAGTCGGCTACAAGCTGGTGTCCGTGCGTGCTCATCGCTACCAAATCACAACCCTCTCGCTCTACCCACTTGACGATTTCTTTGGCCGGTTCACCGTAGGCCAATTCGGCGTCAGCCCGGATGCCGGCCTCGTCCAATTCCGCCCGGACGCGCCCGAGGTAGGCCCGGCTCTCTTCAACTTCCTCGCCCGCCGCTTCCGCGCCGTAGTACCGGGCGGGAACCCCGGCGGCTACATGGAACAGGACAACCCGGCTGCCCATGAGCTTTGCCAGCGGCTTGATGTGCTCGATAATCGCCCGGTCAGTCCGAGTGCCTTCCAAAGTCAGGAGAATTGTTTCGTACATATACTCGGGCTCTTCTGCCATTTGCCGGGCAAGGAATGCATTCATTTGCCGCAAATAACCCGCCAGGCCGTCGAGAACGATTCCGGGAGGCTATACAGGTCCATCGCGGTAATCAAGACCACACTGCCCCACCCCAAAACCAGCAGGACCCATCCGTTGGCCCACCGGCCCATTCGTTTGCGGGAAGATGTGAAGTGCAGCAACGGAATCATCGCGAACGGCAACTCCAGGCACAGCAGCACCTGGCTTAGATTGACCAGGTCGGTCACGTTGCCGTTGCCCCGGATGCTGATAATCCAGATCGCCGGCACGATGGCCAGCATGCGGGAGATCATCCGCCGAATCCAGGGGCGCAGGCGCCAGTTCATGAAACCTTCCATCACTACCTGGCCGGCGAGGGTGCCGGTGATGGTGCTGCTCTGGCCGCTGGCCAGGAGGGCCACGGCGAAGAGTGTGCTGGCGGCGGCGGTCCCCAGCAACGGCGCCAGCGTCAGGTGCGCAACGCGTATCCAGTCGCTGTCCGGACTGAAGGTGACCATTCGCCCGCCGGCCACGGTAACGCTCTCCTTGCCATAGAACACCATCGCGGCCAGCACCAGGATGGCGGCGTTGACCAGGAACGCGATGGTCAGCGCAACCGCAGAATCGAACGTGTTGAAGCGGATGGCGTTGCGGATTCCGCGCTCATCGCGCGGGATTTTCCGGGTCTGGACCAGGGCCGAGTGAAGATAGAGGTTATGCGGCATGACGGTGGCCCCAATCATGCCGATGGCCACGACGATCATGCCTGCCTGGCGGAGGCTGGGCCGCACCAAAGCCGCGCCAATCTCCACAAGGTTGGGTTGCGTTTGGGGCAGCACGAAGATCTCGATGCCATAGCAGACCGCGATCGTGCCCACGAAGATTGCGACCACCGCCTCGATCATCCTCATGCCCAGGCCCTGCAAGGCCAGCAGCAGCAGGACGTCAAAGGCCGTAATGACTATCGCCCAGGCCATGGGGATGTGGAACAGCAGGTTCAGCGCCACCGCGCTGCCCAGCGACTCCGCAAGGTCCGTCGCCGCGATGGCAATTTCCATCGAAATCCAGTTTGGCAAGCGCGTCCACTTGGGATACCAGTCGCGGCAGCATTGGGCCAGGTCTTTGCCGGTGGCCACGCCCAGACGGGCGGCGATCACCTGCAGGATGACGGCCATGAAGCTGGCCACGCCCACCACCCAGATCAGGCCGTACTTGAACTGCGCCCCCCCGGCCAGGTCGGTCCCCCAGTTGCCCGGGTCCATGTAGCCGACGCTCACCAGGACTGCCGGCCCGGCAAACGCGAGCCACTGACGGCAGAAACCGGTGCCGTGGCGGGGCACCTCCACCGTGCCATGCACGTCCGAGAGCGACGGGCAGTGAGTCGGCGAATCGCCGGCATCGACGGCCGTTGCGGGCGCGCCGGCCGGAGTTGCAGCTTGGGGTCTGTCCGGCGGCGCGCTCATGATGCTGGTCCTGGCCATGCGGCTGTTTTCTCGATCTTGCATTATTTTCTCGCACAAAATATATATCATGTCAAATAGAATGTTTTACCCCTAAAAGATTCAGGGCGGGCGCATTCCGACACTGCCCGCCGGAGCGCCGGCTTCAGCCGGCTTTGCGCGCATGTGGACCCCTGCTGTGCCCCTATTGAGCGTTGGATGTCCAAAGCCGGCTAAAGCAGGCGCTCCGGTCCTTCGGCGGTGGCTGCGGGGGCAGCGTCCGGATGCGCTCCGGCCAGAGTGAGGGCTCGAAAAACACTTGCCGGGGCGCCTGCGTCATTGGCACAATCGCACGCACAGATCGCGTGTGACGGTCGTGCATCAGCACCAATGTTGGCACATCAGGGCAGGAGCAACGAAATGAAGAACAATCGTCCAGGTCCCGCGGCCTCTCCGGGCCGTTCCGTATCCATGGAAGACCACCTGGAGAGAATTCAGGAGCTCGTGGCCCTCAAAGGCTACGCCCGGGTGGCGGACATCGCGCAGTCTCTGGGCCGGAGCCGATCTGCCGTTTCCAACATGGTGCGCCGCCTGGCCGGGCGGGGCTTCGTAAATTACGAGAAGTACCGCGGGTTGACCCTCACGCCGGCGGGGCGCGCGGTCGCAGAACACATCAAGGCGCGCGACCGGACCCTGACCGCCCTCCTCGAATTGCTCGGCTTAAGCCCGGCAACCGTGGAAGAAGAGGTCGAGGCGATCGAGCACCACATCAAGCCCGAAACCCTCAGAGTGCTCTCGCGCCTGGTCCAGTTCTGGCAGAGCCACCCCAGCCAACTCCGCGCCTTCCTGGATTATTGCAGCCGCCACTGAGAAGGGGAAGGGGAAAGGATAAAGGACAAAGGATGAAGGGTGAAAGGACGAGGCGAGGTGAAGAAAAGGCTTGACTCTCTCGGCATTAGGCTTTCATATTTCGCGCAACAGCCTGTTTCATGCGCGACGAACTATGAACGTCAAGACCCTCAGGACCGTTTGCGGCCATGTCGCGGGCTGGGGCGCGATCGTCTGTTTTGTCCTGCTCTTGACCGTCATATTCAGTTTCCTTGGGACGATTTTCTGCTCCGTTCTGGCCGGCATGATGCTGGGAGCCATGAAACCACACCGGTGGCATTCAGTCCCCATCTCGCTGCTGTTTCCGGCGGCCATTTTCGTGGTGCTGCGGGCAATGAAGGCCGAATTGCCGGAACGTCAGATTGACCTGCTCTCGCTCTTGTGCTTAGGGGCTT
>Ga0181524_10000329_pt1 | contig 57484 bp, 46 predicted proteins | sample PEATcosm2014_Bin_34_FD_119761 | JGI IMG/M metagenome (GOLD analysis project Ga0181524, IMG submission 119761) | Peatland microbial communities from MTU Mesocosm Facility, Houghton, MI, USA - PEATcosm2014_Bin05_60_metaG | ecosystem: Environmental > Terrestrial > Soil > Wetlands > Peat | place... | reverse complement strand
CTCGAAATGGCTGTTTGTTGGTTGTTGCTGTCTTGATACAACATGCATTCTAACCAACATTTACGGGCATTTCGAGCTTTTTCGTTCAATCGGGTCAAAACATCACGCTTGTTGAGGGCCTAGGGACGGCTCGTTGAACTAGGAGGCAAAGGCCGCGAATGGAGGCTTTTATGCGTAAACCACAGGGTGTGGATAGCATTCGACCCTTCGCCAGGTTCTTCAAGGGTTACATGGCGCTTCCAGCCTTGGTGACGCTCTCATTGGCCCGGTCGGCTGGTCTGGCACTGCTCCTGAGTGAAGTGGGTGTTGCGGCACAGGGCACCTTTCAAAACCTTAACTTTGAAGCTGCCCAGATTCCAAGCGAACCTCAAGCAGGCTCCCTGTTTCCAGTCAGTATTGCCTTTCCGGGCTGGAGTGTGTCCTACAGCAATGCAAATGGAATCTCGGCAGCTTCACTCGTTGCTTATGATACCGTTAGTCTGGGAGGACCCGGCATAGTGATTATTGACACGCACAATGTTAGGGTTAGCCCACTGCAAGGCAAATACAGCGCCTACCTCTTTGGCGGCAACAGTCCCATCGGTCCAACTTCTACCACGATCAGCCAGACAGGGCTCGTTCCAAATGGGGCACGGGCTATCTCCGTGGACGCGTATGCATGGAACGGCTTTACGCTTTCGCTGAATGGCCAGACCATTATTAACAATGTCGGGGCGGGCGTTTTGTCTGGGGTGTATAGTGGGAATATATCTGCATTCGCCGGGCAGACGGCTCAGTTGAGTATCACCGTCCCATCATCACCTTATATGGACGTGAATCCGACCGGACTATTGATTGATGATATCGAGATCTCAACGATTCCTGAGCCGAGTATCCTCGGCTTGGCCGCTTTAGGAGCGTGGTTGTTAGGCTGGCGTGTTCTGGCCTGCCCTTGGAAACCGGCACCGATTCAAGCCAGGACCACGACAGGTTCCTGATGATGGCGCCTGGCCGCGGCGTTGCGAGCGGAGGGCCGTGATACGGAGTCCGTGCACACCCTCCGGATGCGGGGCTTGGACAGCGGCAAGCTTTCCCAGGCTGCGATCCAGGGTCCTTTCCCTACCGCTGCGCGGCCGGAGAGACCAGGCGGAAGAAGCGGGAGGATTGCCCGCCAACTGAGTTGGTGACCGTCACAACCTCGTTGGTCAGCGCAGCCGGGATGTCCAGCAGTGTGCTCCAGCCTGTGGAGAGCGGCAGGGGATTCCAAAGCACACTGTAAGACTGGCCGGCGGCGGCCGGGAATTGCAGGATGACGGCGCCCGGGCCGGCAGAAATGCCGCTGAAATAAGGGATGCTGCCGGGAGCGACGCCGACTTGGAGGAGCGCGCTCCATTGCGTGCCCTGCAGCACGCGGGCAAGGACCGTCGCCGAGACGTGGAGAGTCAGGGGACCTGTATAGACCTGCGCGGTCGGGGCTGGAGTGTTCAGGCCGTAGAGACGGGGGTCCGAACCATCCAGGGTGAAATAGATGGCGCCGCTGGAATTGGTTTGGGTAAGGACAAGGTTATAGCCTGCCGGCGTGGCTCCGGCGAGCGGAGCCAAGGCGGGCGCCCCCACCCTGGGGTACAAGCCCTCGGTAACGAATTGGCCGAGCACGATAGCCGTGCGTTGGCGAAGCCAGGTCGTCAGAATGTAATCCCGTTCCTTGCGCCAGGCCGCTTGGCTTTGGATGCTGAGGTTGCCGTTGCCCCAGAGGGCCGACTCGAGCAGGATGGCGCCTTCGACCTCGTCGGCAAGCCGGCCGAAGCGGTTGGCCAGCGCCTGGGGTGTGAGGGGCCCGCCGTTGAAAAAGAACTCCTGCACTCGGTCGGCGAACTCGAGCTTGTATTCGGAAAACGTCTTGAGAAAGTGGTGGGGCACCCCGACCCCCGAATTGTCGGGGTACTGTTGCGGGACAACCGCATTGAGCGGGGCCTGCGCGTCGTCCACGATGCCCTCGATATCCCAGGGATAGCACTTGAAGCCCGTGCCGGCACTGGTGCGGTTCCACCCCAGCCAATAGTTCTTGGCAGGCCAGTCCCAATTCCCACCCCAGTAATTGAGGATGATATAATCGATGTAATCGAACTTGTCGAAATAGACAGGATACTGTGCGTTGCGGGCGCCGTCGAAGTTACAGCCCTGGAGTTTTTGATAGTTGGTTGCGTCGGCGGGCAGTTGCACCTGGTTCATGAAAGTGTTCCAGGCTTGCATATCGCCGTGCTTGGGGTCGCCCGCCTTGATAGCATCCCAGTCATTGGGCTGACCGCCGAGATAGGAGCAGGAGAAGTCAGCGTTGGGGCGTTCCGTTACGTTGTAAAGGCCCCAATAGAGGCCGTTGATGTACAGGTTGACAAACAACCCGCGGGCCGAAGGATGCCCCATGGCCAACAACAGGCGGCGGCCGAATTCGTCGCGGATGTAGGTGGCCTTGCCGCTGCTGCCGCTCAACCAAAACCAGGCGTCATTGAAGCCTGCGCGCAAGATGAGGCTGTGGAACTCGGTTGCCGCGCCCGGCTCCTGGAACAGGTCCTGCTTGAGGGTCCCGGCATACTCCTTCTTGAAGAGGAGGCGGAAGGACTTCTTCGGCTCCGATCGGCCCACCCCGCCTTGGATGCGTATCCCGCAGTCTATCTGGAATGCGGACTGCCCGTTGGTATCGAGCCACTCGATGGCGGCCTGCCGCTCCCATTCCGGGCCGTGGTTTTCCGCGTTAGCATAGATGCCGGACAGGGGGTCGAACAAATTCGACATGCTGGTCGAGAGGGAGAGCGAGGGCAACGACTGCAACGCGGTCGACATTGCGGGCCCGCTCGGGCCGCTGATAGCCGGATTCATCGCGTAGGCGGCCCCCTGGGCGGGGAAACCCGCCGCGGTCGCAGTTTGCTGGTTCTGCGAGAGGACATTGGCCAGGCAGATATAGGTCCGGGTGGCCAGCGCAGGGGAGAGATACCCGGGCTTGGTAGCCAGTGCGCGCAGCACCGTGTTGCGGGCAATGGGAATCGGGCCGTCATAGCGAACCCCGGTGGCGGCGGTGGGCGCGGCCCCGTTGGTAGTAAAGAGAATCTGCGCCCCGTCCGTGGCCGTGGTGATGGCAACCGTGAAGGGCAGCTCAACAAATCCGCTGGGGACGCTAAACTCAGGGGCCGCTACCAGCCCGAGGTAGCCCATGGAGTTGGTCGCCCCGGGGGTCGGTTGGATAAAGTAAACGTCCTCCCAGGTCCCCGCCTGGGCGTTCCACTGGATGCCGTAGGAAACGCCGGAGACCTGGGGCGGATACGCCGGCGAGTACTGGTGGGAAATGGTCTGTCCATCCGGCTCGACCAGCCCCAGGTACTCCCCCGCGCTGCTGAGCTTGAAGTTGGTGTGCAGGGGAGCGCCCGCCACCGCGCGGTCCTTGCCGGAGGCAAACACGACCAGGAATCCGCCGGAAGCCAGGTTCGTCGCGGGAAACGTCCACTTGGTCAGCTTGGTTGCCCTATCGGTCAAATGCCAGCCGCCCAGGTTGACCGGGTCGGGGGCCGTGTTCCATATCTCGAGCCAGTCCGGAGTCGAGCCGTCTTCATCCTTCAGCGTGCTGCCAACCGCCATGAACTCACTGATCCAAACCTGGGCCGCCAGGGGCAGCGGTGTAGAGCAAAGGACGATTGCCGCCAAAGTTGCTTTCAGTTTCACAGGCGATATGTTCAGCCCAAGCGTCAAAAACCGAATGAGTGTGATACCGCATTGTTAGCATAAGTTGTGCCATGGTGTAGAAAGCCTCAGATTAGGCTTGTTTCTCGCTCCTCACCCCATCGCTATGCGTGAGATTCACGCATTATGCGTGAACATCACGCAACACGGAGACTCGGGTCCCGCCATCCCCTGAAGGGCGGTTTGGACACGCTTTTCACAATGACGGTGTCTGCATGTTTGTCTGCGGGTCGTTTCACGGCTTCACTTTTAATCTTTCGGCGGCGGCGAGTTTGCGCTGGTTGGCGTCAAACGTCAGAAATTCCCGCGCCTGCAGGTGCAACGCGGTGGCGACGTGGAGCATGTCAAAACTGCGGTGTCCACCGGAAATGGTGTGGCGCGCGGAAAGTTGATCGGCGCGGCGAAACACGTCCTGAAAACTGCACGGCGCGAGCACGGCGACGCCGTTTGCCAAGTCCGCTTCAAACTGGTTCAACGCGGCCTGCGCTTCCGCCGGCGTCATGCCTTCACGCGGATTGCAGGAATGCCGCCAGACTTGAAAGCGAAGCGACTGGCGAAATTCGTAGGCAAGCAGCGTCGTAACGTGCAGCGGTTCTTTCATCGTGGCCGCGTGCGCCGCCGCCATTGGTGAATTGTCTTGCTGGCGATAAAAGGCGCAGAGAAACGACGTGTCCGGGAAGGCAATCATCCTTGCTCACCTTCCAGTTCGGCGGCACGCATTCTGCCAACTTCCTGGGCAGAATACACACGGCCGCCAAAAGTCCGCTCCAATCGCGCCTTGATGTCCGGCATTTTGAACCGGCGCGGTTTTTCCGGCGCGGCGGGCACGAGACGGGCAAACGGCTTGCCGGATTTTGTGATTTCCACAGGCTCTCCTTCCTGAATCCACGCGGCCACGCGGGGAAAATGGTTTCGCAAATCCCTGACGGTTGCTGTTTTCATCGTGAGACCAATATGTATCACGTTACCGGCAGTGTCAACTGTGTTTGACAACGTCCGGCGGGCAGTGTTTCCGTTGACCCCCTTTTCCCGTCGGGAGCGACATGACCCGGTCTTATTCAGCACTTAACGGAGAGAACAAAGCTCACTCGCGCAAAGTGCCATGACGCTCGACAAGGTGAGACGTTGTCTCTGACACGCTCGGAGAGGAAAGCAGCTTCCAGACGCGCAGGGCTTCTGTGGCGCCCCAGGCCTGGGCGTCGCACCCGCGCTGGGTGTGCGGAGCGTCGCCATCGAGGAGTTCGGGGACCTGGCCCAGACAGCCTTCGGTCATGAGTCGGGCCATGCTGCCGAGATAGGCGCGGGCGGCGGCGACAGCGGCCGGGGAGAAATCCCAGGCGCGGGCCAGGGCCTCGCAAAAGGCCGGGAAGGTCCAGGTCCAGGCAGTGCCGTTGTGATAGGCAGGCTTGCGCCGGGTGTCTTCGTCGCCTTCGTAGCGGCCCCAGTACGGCTCGGCGGGATTATTGAGCAGGCGTCCGTCGTTGCCGTAAATGGGCAGCGGGGCCGAGACCGGCAAGGGCGCCAGCGAGCGCAATGCGCCGGGCGCCACGAGGTGACGCCGGGCGGCTTCCACGCAGCGTTGGGCGCGCCCGCCGCCGGCCAACCCGAGGCTGACCATAAACAGGCAGTTGCTCCGCAGGGCGTCGTCCACCACGGCCCCCGCCGCCGGCTGCCCGGGCCGGGCGGCCAGCAGGTCGGCGTAGTAGCCGAGGGCCTCGCGCCAGAAGAGCTTGTCCACCGATTCAAGGGCCTGAGCGGCCAGGGCATCCCAGCCGTGGGGCTTGGCGCGACTGCCGAGGCGCCCGACCTGGCGCAGCAGGCGAATCCATAGCGCCTGGATTTCCACCGGGTAACCTTCGCGCGGCGTGCAGGCGGGGTAGTTGGTGTCCATCCAGGTGAAGTGCTTCGGGCTCCAGATGAGCGCGGAGTTGCGGTCCATGCGAATGCCGTTGGGAGTGCCTTTGGCGTAGTTGAGGGCGATGTCCCATAAGACATCTGCAATGGTGATGTTCCTGGGGCCGACTTTGGTTTCATAGAAGCCACTTCCGGCCAGGGCGGCTATTTCTTCGCAGACGATGCCGAACCAAAGGGGTGCGTCGGAGGTGTCGCGGTTCGAGGCGTCCTCGCCGAAGATGGTGTTGGGCAGCGTGCCGTCCTTTTCGAACCGGGCGAAGGTCAGAACCAACTGCGTGACTTCGTCCTGCAGGCCGCCGGCCAGCAGCCCGCGGGCGCAGATAAATGTGTCGCGTCCCCAATCCAGAAACCACGGATAGCCGGCGATGACCGTCTTGCCCTGGCCGCGCCGGACGACGAAGGCGCGGGCGGCCTGGAGGAGTTGTTGGCCAAAGACATCGTCGGCCGGGAACGGCGCCGGGGTCCGGGGGGTCTGCACTCGGACCCTCGAACTCTCGATCTCGTCCCGGCGGGGGTCGGCGGGGTCGGCCGTCAGCACCACGGCTGCCATGCTGCCTTTGGGCAAAGGCAATTCGAACCAGCCTGGGCTGAAAGCGTCGCCGCTGCCAACCTGCCCCCGGCTTTGCTCGACCGGGTGCGGAATGTTCTCGCACCACTCCGGCTGCGGGTGATAGAAGCCGGCATCGGCAAAGACGCGCAACTGACGGTCGCGGGCCGGTGTGAAGGCAAAGCCCACCTTGTGTTCCAGGGCGGGGGCCGGTCCGGGCGGCTGTGGTTCGTTGGCGGCAGCTTTAGAAAACGGCATACGAAAAAGCCGCGAAAGGACCCCGGGTTCAGGCGGCTGTGGTTCGTTGGCGGCAGCTTGAGGCGGCGGCTTGGGCAAGGCCCGCGCAACCTCCGGCAGCGGGTGAAGATTTGAGGCAAAGTGGTGTTCTGTGCCGCCGTTCCGTTTGGTCTCGCTGTGGAAATTCCGGTCCTCGATATCGACCCGCACCGTCAGAACCACCTCCGCCTGGGCCGGGAGCTGTTTGCCGGTGGCCTGCTCGGCCGGCGGGCGGCTGAAATGGAAGACGGTGGTGTTGCGCTCCTCGAGCATACCGGCTGTCATTTGTATCTCCACGGTGCGGCCATCGCCCGCGTTGGCGACAAAGTGCCACACTGCAGGCGGGCCGGGGGCGAAGGAGGCCAGGCAACTGAAATCCAGCGGCGAGATGAAACCGTCGGCGTTGACCCAGACGCGGATGCGTTTGGCGAGAATGTGGCGGTCCACCGGCAGGCTCGGGTGCAGGTTGGCGCCCAGCGCGCAATCGTATTTCGAGTTGACCCGGCCCAGGTCCACACACAGGCGCGCCATGGCGCCGCGGCCGTTGGTAAGGAGGACGAGATCGGCGGGGAGAAGAGACTCCGGCGCGCCTGTCGCCTTTGCGGAGGCAGGGCCGGCAGCATGGGTGGCCGGAACCAGGTCCGTGCCCCGAGGGCCGAAGGCCGAGGTGTCCGGCCACGGGCCGAGGAAACGGACGGCAGCCTCGACGTGCTGCTCTGCCGGGGCATAGCGTTCGAGAAGCATACGGGCATCGACGCCGTCCTGGCGGGGCGGGAGCCAGGCAACGTGGCCGCCGCCGGCCGGGATAGACGCGACGTTGAGCGGCGGGCTGCCGCCGTGGCAATCCAGCGCGGCGCGGAACGGCACGGCATCCCGGATGAGCAGCCAGTGAGCCGGAGGGACTGGCGTGATGCGCCGGGTGTCCTCGAGTTGCCAGGCCACCACGCGGGGATAGACGGCCTCATCCGTCAAGGCAACGGCGGCTGAAGCAGGCCCCGGCTGAGCCGGAACGGAAGCGCCGAGGATGGCGCGGCTGAGTTCGGCAGCCTGCGCCCCGGCGTCAGCCAGATGCGAGATCAGCGCCAGGAACTGCTCCGGCGAGCGGTCCACCGCAGCGGCCAGGGCGCGCCAATCCAACTCGCCCATGGCATCGAGTGGCATGACCTCATTGAGCGCCGTCAGCCCCCAGGCCGCCCGGGCGCGGGCATGGCGATAGTCCTCTGCCCGCAGGCCGCGCGGCACGGGGTCAGGCGCCAGACAATAGGCCGCGCCTGGACCCAGGGTGAAGGCCACCCCGCCGTCAGCGCCGGGCTTCATTGCGGGAACGGCCTGCCCGAGCAAATCGACCCAACCCGCCAGCGCCAAGACTGGTTTGTCCGGAGCAGGATGCGCCGCCGCGACAACCGGCGCCACCGCGGCCGTCTGCTGCGGCTCGGCCCTCGGCGCCGGCCCCTCGACCCTCGCCCCCCCGGCCGCAGGGGCCACTGCGCCGAGGTCCGGCAGGGCCAGCGTTTGGCCATGTTCGACATCAGTGTTCACCAGGACGAGCACGACATCTTGCCCTTCGGCGGATTGGCGGCGCAGGGCATAGACGGGCGAGTCGACGGGGCTGAGCCGGGTCAATTTCGCGCCGTCGAAGAAAGACGGATGCTCGGCCAGGAGAGAGTTAAGGCGCCCCAGTTCGGGCAGGAGGTTGTCCGAGTTACCCCAGGCCATGCCCGTGCTGTCGTGGACAAGGACCTTTTGCCTTGCCAGCCATTCCACGCCGCAGGTGAAACCAAAGCCGCCGCTCACGCTGGCCAGGGCGCAGAGCCGGTTGCGGAGCAGGGACCAGGGGCGGCCGCGGGCGGCCAGGCGCTCATTATCGTGGGTTTCGCTGTAGTGCACCAGCAAGCCGACCCGCTCGCTCTGGCGGAAGCTGTGATCCAGGTAGCCGGCCACCTGCAGGCCGGAGTAGTTTTGGAACAGCTCCGAGTAGGCCCACTGCATGCCGCCGTCCGTCAGCAGGGCCTCGGTGGTTTCCCAGGCCCCGCCCAAGCCCTCGAGCAGGAAGAGGGTCTCCGGGTACTCCTGTTGCACGCGCGCGACTATATACTGCCAGGCCGCCACCGGCACCTTGTAGCCGGCATCGCAACGAAACCCATCGACTCCGCGCCGGCACCAGGTCAGGAATATGTCCGCCAACTCATCCCACAGCGCCACATTGACGTGCTCCAGTTCGACCAGGTCCTCCCACGTGACACCCCAGGCCCCGGGACTGGCGAACCGCCCCTTGGGGTCCCGCAAAAACCACTCCGGATGGTTCTCCTGGAGCACCGAACCCCAGCCCGTGTGGTTGATAACAATGTCCAGCAATACCCGCCCGCCCCGGAGATGCGCGGCGTAAGTCAATTCCCGGAACTGGTCCAGGCCCGTCGTGCGCCGGTCAAAAACGATGAGCGCCGGATCGATGGCCCTCAGGTCCAGGGCGGCATACGGGCTGCCGAACCGGCCAAACCGCGCGTAGGTCGTAGGGGCGGGATTGACCGGCAGCAAGTGCAGTATCCGGCAGCCGAGCGTCCCCATAAAATGCGGCAGGAACGAGACCAGGTCGCGCAGCTTCCCCGAGGGCGGAATCACTGTGTAGTGGGCCTCATCCAGGTCGGCCAGGCGCTTTTCGAGCGCCGCATCGAGCGTGCTCAGGGCCGTCCTGGTCTGCCCGAACATCCGCGGAAAGGCGCAGTAAATGGTATTGGCGGTCCGGTAGGCATTGGGATGCACGGCAATGCCCACGTCCGGCCCCGGCGGCCAATGCTGCCAGCCGCCGGCATCCACCAGGTAGGCCTTGGCCCTGAAAAAGCCCGCCTCCGCCAGCGGCAGTTCCAGGGCCCAGCCGCCCGCCTGCTCTTTCATCGCGATATCGCGCCAGGAAGCCCCTGCCAGCGGCAGGCCCCGCGTGCGCGCCTCGACAATCTCCCGGCGCAACATGGCTGCCCGGCCCAGATTGGTGCGCAGGACCGCTCGCCAGCCCGGCTGGACGCCCCGGCCGTCCCGATCCTTCAAGGCGAATGCGATGCGGTCGCCGACGAACCGCCGTAAGCGGTCGCCGGGCGCGGGCGTCATGACCGGAACCAGCGGTTGCATAATCCAAATCCAAATCTCAGCATCGGCAAGTTCGGCCCGGAATGCAACCGATAGTGCAAAAACTGCAACTGCCAAGGGCTGGGGCAAATCTGAAATGCCGCCAAGAATGAGACAGAAGTGTCCATATCGGGCAGGGCGTCCACGCCCTTGCCAATGGGCGCAGCGAAGCGCCAGGGCCGGCTCGAAAGGTGGTTCGGCCTTGTCAGGATGCACTCTGCGATGACCAATGGCGGTTTTTCAGTTCCCGATTGTTGGCCAGGTAATTGCTGCCTTTTTGGCAGCGCGGGTGTCTTTGCCTCGATGCGAAGGGTCCGAGGGGGTTGCGGGCGGGCCCGGTGAACCCGCGGGATTGCTTTATGTCACCGACCATGGAAAACGGTTCAGCCCTCGCGGAGGTCTCCGGAGAACAGGGTCCCCTGTCCGGAGCCGACCGAGTTGACGAGCCTGGCAAACCGAGTTCGAGCGAGGAAGCGCAGTTAGCGCAGACGATTGAGATGTTTGAGGTCATCACTCAATCGCAGCCGCTGGACTACCAGTCGCTGGAGATTCTGAAGGAGGCCTACTCGAAGCTGTGCCGAGAGAAAGAGGTCGTCAGCACCTCCAAACGCATCGCCCAGGCCTACGTTCAGATGGGCCAGTTGTCCTCGGCCATTCTCGAATACGAAACCATCCTGCAGCGCTGCCCCGGCGACCCGGACGTGCAGGCCGCCTTGAAGCAGATCGAAACCAGGGCGAACAACTTCCCGTTGGACCCGCCGGCAGCCGAGCCCGGCACGGCCCCCAAGGCCGCTCCGGTCTCGGCGGCGGGGGCCAAGACCGCCGGCAAGACCCAGCCCCGCGAAATCGAGGATGGCTGCCGCATGCTCCGGCGCATTTTCGTGGAGGGCAAAATCATCACTGCCGGCGACTTCGACCTGTGCTGGTCCGCGCCGGACCTGACCGTTCCGCCCGGGGCCGTCATCGAACCCTTCATCCAGGTCTTGTCCGACAAGGGGATTCTGCCGGTGGAAAAGGCCCTCAAGGTGCTGTCGGACAAGTCGCGCACGGCCTATTTGCCGCTGGGTCACTACGACGTGGATTTAGACCTGACGCGGAGCTTCCCGGCGGCGGCCTGCCGGCGGTGGTGCATCCTGCCCTTCGATCGGATGGGCAAGACGGTGCAGGTGGCGACGGCCAACCCCTTCAACCAGCAGGCCGCCAAGGACCTGGCCGAGGCGGCCGGCAACCGGCTGGTCTGGTACTTGGCGTCGCCGGTTGAGCTGGTGAAGAACCTGCGGAATGCCTTCCGATAAACCCATCGCATGGCCCAGGTAAAAACATTTGGCGAACGCATCGCAGACGCCTTGATAGAAGACGGCCTGCTGGCCGCCAGCCAGGTCGAGGAGTTGCTGGCGCAACAAAAACGGGATGGCACTCGCCTGCTCAAGCTCATCCTGGACAAGACCTCCGTAAGCGACCAGGACATGGCGGTGTTGATGGGCCGGGTCCTGAATACCCCGCCGATCAACCTTGCCCGGCTTGGCATCCCCAGCGAGATCGCCGCCGTGTTGCCCCGCGAACTGTGCCACAACCACAGGATCGTGCCGGTCTCCCGCCTGGAGAACAAGCTCTTCCTGGCCATGGCCGACCCGCTCAACGTGCTCGCCCTGGACGACGTGCGGCGCATCACCCGGCTCGAGGTCGCCCCGCTCATCGCCTCCGAAAAGTCCATCCTCGACAAGCTCAACAACCTCGATGCCGCCCGCAGCGGCAGCATGGAGGACATCATCAAGGAATCCAACAAGACCGCCGAAGCGGAGGCGGACGCCGAGAACGTCGAGATTTCGGAAGAAAAGGCCGAGGAGGTCAACCTCGACCAACTGGCTGCCTCGAGCGAAGAAGCCCCGGTCATCAAGCTCGCCAATCTCATTCTGGTCCAGGCCGTCAAAGACCACGCCAGCGACGTGCACATCGAGCCATTCGAGAAAACCGTCCGCTTGCGCTACCGAATCGATGGCGTGCTTCTGGACGCGACCCCGCCACCCAAGCAGATGCAACTTGCCCTGGCCTCGCGCTTCAAAATCATGTGCAGCCTGGACATCTCCGAACGCCGCCTGCCCCAGGACGGACGCATGCGCATCCGCGTGGGCGGCAAGGACTACGACCTGCGCGTCTCCATCATGCCCACCGTGCATGGCGAGAAGATCGTGCTCCGCCTGCTCGACAAATCAAACCTCTCCGCCAGCATCGACAAGCTCGGCCTGGACCTCGCCACCTACCAGCAATTCAAAGCCGCCATCGATGCGCCCCACGGCCTCATCCTGCTCACCGGCCCCACCGGCTGCGGCAAAACCACCACCCTTTACTCCGCCCTCAACGAACTCAACAATTCCATCTACAACATCGTCACCGTCGAGGACCCCGTCGAGTTCCAGGTCCCCGGCATCAACCAGATGCCGGTCAAGAAAGAAATCGGCCTGACCTTTGCCAATGCCTTGCGCTCCATACTGCGCCAGGACCCCGATATCATCATGATCGGCGAAATTCGCGACACCGAGACCGCCGAGATCGCCGTCGAGGCCGCCCTGACCGGCCACCAGGTCCTCAGCACCATGCACTGCAACGACGCCCCCGGGGCCATCGCCCGCCTCGACGAGATGGGCGTCGCTCCCTTCCTCATTTCTTCCTCCGTCATCCTGACCTGCGCCCAGCGCCTCATGCGCCGCATCTGTTCCCACTGCAAGGAACCGGTTACCTACCCCGCCAAGATGTTCCAGGACCTGGGCATCGACCCGAGCCTCTTTGACGGCGCCACCCTCTACTCCGGGCGCGGCTGCGAGCGATGCAAGGACTCCGGCTACTCCGGCCGCTTCGCCATCATCGAAGCCATGACCGTCACCGATGAAGTGCGCAAGCTCGTCATCCAGCGCGCCAACTCCCGCGAAATCAGCAGAGTCGCCATCGGCCAGGGCATGCGAACCCTCCGCATGGCCGCCCTGGATCGCGCCCGCGACGGCATCTCCACCCTCGAACAAGTCCTGATCATGACGGCGTCACGCTGAGCGCCGATCAGGTCGGCTTGGCGTCTCGTAATCTCCAGTCCTGTCCCGGCATGATGCGGCGCATGAATTGGTCGAACAATGGCACCGTGAATGCGGTGTCGCCGTGGCTTGGGCTCCAGACCATGCCTTTGGCGATCAGTTGGTTCCTGGTCGGCCCCAGCGCAGTTACCTGTCGCCCGAGTTGGTCGGAGATGTCGCCCGAACGGTGGGGGCCGGGGCCGAGTTGGGCCATGGCCCTGAGGTACCGCTTCTCGACGGGAGTGAGGCGGTCGAACCTTACGCGGAAGAAGCTTGCATCCAAGGCAGCCACGGCGGTCCTTGAGGCCAACTCGACATCGCAAAGGGAAATGGGTGATCCGGCTGCCACGTCCCAGGCGTGTTTGCCCCATTCTTGCAGAAAATAAGGGTACCTCTGTGTCTGCTGCAGGATTTGCTCCAAAGCATTCTCATTGACCCTCACGCCTTAGTCCCACCATCAAGATGCTCTTCGCCGGCAGCCCACCGCGCACCCTCTCGATAGCCACGCGAATGGTCTCGCGCAACTCGTCGCGCCCCGCCAATTCAGGAGGCTGGGTGCCCGCCCCCGGTGCAAATGGATTCGTTACCGGATTCATCTGCCCGGAATTTATAACGAGTTTATGGAAATTACAAGATTATTATAAACTCGCTAATTTCTATCAAAGTTCGCTCCTGTCGGACACCCGTTTGTGGTTCCCTTGAAGGCCGAAATAGGCCACCCTTTGCCATGCTCGAACTCCAAGAGGCCCTGGCGCGAATCCTGGCGGCGGTTCCGCCACCGGGGCGCGAAGAGGTTGCCTTGGGCGAGGCGGCGGGGCGGGTGGCGGCAGAGCGTTTGGCCGCGCCGCTGGACCTGCCGCCGTTTGACAATTCCGCCATGGACGGATACGCCGTGCGAGCGGCGGATGTGGTGGCAGCCTGCCCGAAGGCGCCCGCGCGCCTGCGCCTGTGCGGGCGTATCGCCGCCGGGGAAAGCCTGGCAACAGAAGTTCCCTCCGGCGCGTGCGCGCGCCTGTTCACCGGCTCGCCCATGCCGCCGGGCGCAGATGCGGTCGTGATGCAGGAGGACACGCGGGTTGTGCCGGAGGAGCCGGGTGTGGTCCTGGCGCTCGAGGCGGTCAAGCCGGGGGAGAATGTCCGGCGGCGCGGCGAGGACGTAGAGCGTGGGGCGACGCTGGTCGAGGCGGGCGATCGGCTGACAACGGGCCGCATCGCTCTGCTGGCGGCAATGGGCCGCGGGTGCGCCCTTGTCGGGCGCCGGCCGGTGGCGGGCCTGCTGGCGACCGGTTCGGAGTTGAGGGGGCCTGGCCAAGCGCTGGGGCCCGGGCAGATTTATGAAAGCAATCGCCCCGCCCTGGCCGGCCTGATTCGCGGCGCGGGCGCAGTTCCCAGGGTTTTTCCCCTGGTGTCGGACACGCGGGAGGCAACCCGCTCGGCGCTGGCGGAGGCCCTTGCCCAATGCGATGCCGTCGTGAGCACAGGAGGCGTCTCGGTTGGAGAACTGGACTTGGTCAAGGACGCCCTGGTCGAACTGGGCGGCGCCTTGGAATTGCGGCGGCTCGCCATCAAGCCGGGGCGGCCTTTTGTCTTCGGGCGGCTGGGGGAGAAGCTCCTGTTCGGCCTGCCCGGGAACCCGGTTTCAGCCGTGGTCACTTTTCTGTTGCTGGTGCGCCCCGCCCTCCTCCGGTGGCAAGGCGCCAGCGAGGTTGCCTTGCCCGCTTACCCCGGCCTGCTGGCTGAACCGCTGGCCAATCCCGGCGCCCGCCCGCATTTCCTGCGCGTGAGAGTGGATGGCGCCGGCCAGGTCCATTCGGCCGGTCTGCAGGCCTCCCATGCCTTGAGTTCGTTGGCCGCCGCCAATGGCCTGGTCGAAGTGCCGCCCCGGACGACGCTGCCGCGCTCGAGCCGAGTGACCGTGATGAGGTGGGATTAAGTTTAAGGGCGGCTGCTCAAATAAGCGAAAGGCCCGCTGCGCCGTCACTCGCCCCTGGCCGCTTAACGTCTTGGCCGGAGCAAGATGGCCTTCTTGTCGGTGCCCTGGACTTCGACGCTGTGGGTTTCGATGCCGGGGTCGTCTTTGAGGGCCTGGTGGATGATGCGGCGGTCGAAGGCGCTGAGTGGTTCCAGTTCCACGACATCGCCCCAGCGGCGGACTTTTTCGGCGGCTTCCTTGGCCTTCTTGACCAGGGCCTCGCGGGCCTGGGCGCGATAGCCGCTGACGTCCACCATGATTTTGGGGGCGGAGGGGTCCTGCTGGAAGAGCAGCCGGTTGGTGATGTATTGGAGGTCGGACAAGGCCTGGCCCTGGCGTCCGATAAGACGGCCCGAGTCGTCGGCCTTGACATCGAGCAAAACGCCTTCTTCCAGGTGATGCTCTTCGACGGTTGCGTTGAAGCCGAGGAGGTTCAGGAGGGTTTCCAGTGTGGCTTTGGGTTCTGCGGGCATATCCGTCGTGAGTTGATGATTGGTAGTCGATCGGTCCTGCGTCCAGTCAGCCGTATCTTTATTTCCTCTTTTTTGGGGCCGGCGTCAATAGCGGAGCGTTGGCAGGGTGAGCAGATTGGGAGGTGGTCTTTATCAATTTGGTCTGGGCAATGCTCAGGAGGTTGTTGACGGTCCAGTAAAGGGTGAGGCCGGAGGAGAGATTGTAGAATCCCAACATAAAGATCAGGGGCAGGTAGCGCATGAGCTTGGCCTGGGTGGGGTCCATCCCGGGGGAGGGGGGCGTCAGGTGGGCCTGCCAGAGCATGGTGCCGCCCATGATGAGCGGGAGCAGGTTGAAGGGCAGACCCACCCCGGGAATGCTCAGGAAGGGGACGAAATTCAACCCCGGAACGACGAAGAGGGTGTCGGGTTTGGCCAGGTCGTTGACCCAGAGAAAGCGGGCGCCGCGCAGCTCGATAGCGCTGGAGATCATGCGGTAAAAGCCAAAGAAGACGGGAATCTGTATCATCATCGGGAAACAGCCGCTCATGGGGCTGACCTTCTGCTCCTTGTAGAATTCCATGACCTTCCGCTGCATTTTGACCGGGTCGGCCTTGAATTTCTCCTGGATGGCCTTGATCTGGGGCTGGAGAACCTGCATCCGTTTCATCGAGCGGGTGCTGGCCTGAGTGAGCGGCCAGAAGACGAGCTTGATAATGATGGTGCTGGCCACCACAGCCCAGCCGTAGGAGAGCCGGAGGACGTGGTGCAGCCAATTCATCCCGAGCAGCAGGGCCTTGGAGACAAAGCCCGACCAGCCGAAGTCCATCACCAGGTCGAGGTTGTTGCCGAAGCGCTCGCCGATGCGCGCCAAGCCCTGGTATTCCTTGGGGCCCGCATAGAGGAAGACCCGGCGCTCGAGACTCTGGTTGGGGGCCAGAGTTTGTCCCGGATAGACGAGGGCGGCCGAGTAGCCTACGGGCGGGGGCGCGTTGGTGGCCACCAGGGCCGCCTCCTCTCCGCTGCGGCGCGGCAACTGGACCGTGCGCACCACCACCGCCTGCGCAGGCTGCTGCGGCATCGCTGCCAGGACAAAGTACTGATTGTGCGCGGCCACCCAGACCACGTTGTTGGACCCGCCCACATATTCCACCGGCGGGATGCGGGGTGTGCAGGCAAAGCCGTGCGCGGAGAAATAACCCGGGCCCGTATCGGCCGTTCTGACGCCATTGTACCACATGACCCCCACTGCCATTCCGCTGTCGCGGGGGCCCATGGGAGTGGCGGTGCCGACAAACCATTGCTGCGGAGGCAGCTCCAGCGGCCGGTCCGAGTGGTTCTCCAGCCGCACAGTCGCCGCCACCAGGTAATTGGAGCTGATCTCGAAATCCTTGAGTATCCTCAGCCCGTTGCCCAGTGTTTTCTCCGCCCTGACGCCATTCGTGGTTTCGGTCAGCTTGAAGATGCCGTCTCCCTGGACGGCAGCCCCATCCAGCAGGGCCAGGGTGGGCGCCGGGGTGTAAGTGTTGAGCGTGGCGGCCTGCTTGATCGAGGAGTCCTTTGCCCGGCCTGCCGACTCGGTCTCCGGGTACGATTGGAACTCGACCATGGCTGGCGGCTTGGTTGCAATTCTCCTCGGAGGAGCCGACTCTGTCTGCGAGTACGGCAGTAACTCGACCAGCTTCAGGCCCCCGCCGTAGGAAGAGAAGGTATAGCGAGCATTGGCGTTGCCGACCTCGAGCAACTTTTCGGGTTGATTGGTATCTACAACCAGCGCCGGCCCCGGCGAGGGCGCCTCGACTGCCGCGGGAACTCCCGGCGAAGCAGGGCCAGGAGTGGCCGGGGACTCCGTCGCGCTGGGCGCAGGGATCGGGCCAGGCGGCAGAGGCCTCGGCGGATACAGCTTGGGAACGAGCACAAAAGACCAGAGCCCGATCAGGAGCACACAGACAATAACGACGATGGTTGACTGGCGGTCCATGCAGCTTTATGGCGTTTTGCGACAACGCCCGATCCGGCCTGCGAGGCGGCCCTCGGGACAATTGGAGGGCTGCAGGCAAGCCTGCGCCGATGCCCACCGGCGCCGGGCAAGGGGCGCGGACGGCACCGGGTCCCACCCACAGCCACCCCAGGGATGGCAGCGGCCAACGCGCTTAAGGGCCAGCCACGCTCCCGCCAACACCCCATGCAGGCGGACCGCCTCCAGCGCATATTCCGAACAACTGGGAGCGAAGCGGCAGTGCGCCAGCGGCCCAAACAAGACCGCTTTCGCCGGGGAAATCACCCGGCGATACAGGCGCACGCCCGAGATCAGGATATGTTGAGCTGCGTTCACCAGTGCCGCCTATCCTCTGGTCCCCTTCAACAAGCCCGCCTTGCGCAACGTTGTCAAAAAGACCTTCTCCACCTCGGCGAATGCCTTGCCGGCAATCGAGGGGCGCGCTACCAGCACCAGGTCCAGCGGCCGGGCCAACTCATGCTGGTGCAGCCGGAACGATTCCCGGAGCAACCGCCGCGCCCGGCTGCGGACCACGGCGTTGCCGATCCTGGCGCCGGTGATCACCCCTAAACGCGAGGCCGAGGCCGGCGCCGACTCCCGCCAGTTGGCAATGAGGCAGCCGCAGACGAGCCGCTCCCCCTGCCGGCGCAGCCGGTTGAAATCCCGGCCTGCTTTGAGATGTGCGCCGCGCCCAAAGCGCAGCCGCTGTCCCGTCGCCACGCGCATGCGCCGGCCCTGGTTAGACAGGCGTCAAACGCCGCCGGCCAACCCGGCGGCGATTGCGCAGTATGGCCCGCCCGCTCTTGGTGGAATTGCGGCTCAAAAACCCGTGCTGCCGTTGGCGGCGTCTCTTGGACGGCTGATATTGTCGTTTCATAGAATCTGTTCGGCTCGCACCCCGCCGCGTCGTACCCGCTTGACGCCTCGTCAGGAAACGCTCCGTAGTCGGAATGCGGGAGGATAGCAGTGAAAACTCGCCTGTCAAGCCGCGCAAAGAGCAAAAAGACCGGGCGCGCAATTCTTGGATTGTCCGCCGAGCCGCTTTGCGCAATATTGGCCGGTCTTATGGCATCTGGACGCAAGCAGTACCCGTTTGATTTGATCGAGCCCAGGTGGCAGCGCCGCTGGGAGCAGGAGGAGACCTTTCGCGCGTGGAACCCGGGCGAGCAGGCGCCTGCGGGGCATCCGTTTGCCCGGCGCCACGCGCCGGCCCGGCCGGAACAATTGCCCAAGTTCTACATCCTGGACATGTTTCCCTACCCCTCTGGCGCCGGGCTGCATGTCGGGCATCCGGAGGGCTACACGGCCACCGACATTCTCGCCCGCTATCGCCGGGCCTGCGGCTATAACGTCCTGCACCCGATGGGCTGGGACGCCTTCGGCCTGCCCGCCGAGCAATACGCCATCAAGACCGGCCAGCACCCGCGCCGGACCACCGAGGCCAATATTGCCATTTTCAGGCGCCAGATTAAGGCCCTGGGCTTCAGCTACGATTGGAGCCGCGAGATCGATACGACCGACCCGCGCTATTTCAAATGGACCCAGTGGGTTTTCCTCAAGCTCTACAACTCGTGGTTCAACGCGGCGGCCGCAAAGGCCGAGCCGATTGAGACCTTGCCCTATCCGCCGGAGCTGAGGCCGGGGGGGCCGGAGGCGGAGGCCAAACGGCGCGCTTACCGCGACTCGATGCGGCTGGCTTACGTGAGCGATGCCCCGGTGTGGTGGTGCGAGCAGCTTGGCACCGTCCTGGCCAATGAGGAAGTCGTGGACGGCAAGAGCGAGGTGGGCGGCTTTCCGGTCTCGCGCCGGCCGATGCGCCAATGGATGCTGCGCATCACCGCCTACGCCGAGCGGCTGTTGCAGGACCTGGACACGATCGATTGGAGCAACTCGCTCAAGGAGATGCAACGGAATTGGATCGGGCGCTCCGAAGGAGCGGAGGTCGGCTTCACCGTCGAGCGGCAGGGCCGCAAGCAGGGCGCAGAGGCGGAGACGCGCGACGCTTCCGTGCTGGCCGTGTTCACGACGCGGCCCGATACGCTTTTCGGCGCCACTTACATGGTGCTGGCCCCCGAACATCTGTTTATCGATGCCTGGCTTGCCCAAGAGGTCGTGCCCGCGCATTGGCCCGAAGGCACGCCCGCCCAATGGACGGGCGGGGCGCCGACGCCCCGGGCCGCCATCGAGCAGTACCGCCAGTTCGCCGCCCGCAAGAGCGACCTGGAACGGACCGAGCTGGCCAAAGAGAAGACCGGAGTGTTCACCGGGGTCTATGCCCTCAACCCGGCCGACGGCCAAAAGATTCCAATCTGGATTGCGGATTACGTCCTGGTCAGCTACGGGACCGGGGCGATCATGGCGGTGCCGGGTCATGACACGCGCGATCTTGAGTTTGCCCGGAAGTTTCACCTGCCGATTCTCCAGGTGGTCCAGCCGCCCCAGGGCAAAGATTGGCAGGGCTACGTCGAGGAGGGCATCGCGGCCCACTCCGCCAATTCGGAGGTCTCCCTCGACGGCCTGCCCACGCCCGAGGCCAAGCGGAAGATGACGGCCTGGCTCGAGACCAAGAAGCTTGGCCGAAAGACGATCAACTACAAGCTCCGCGACTGGTTGTTCAGCCGGCAACGTTACTGGGGCGAGCCCTTTCCCGTCCTCTGGAAGACCGGCCCGGATGGGCGGCCCTATCACGAGGCCCTGCCGGAATCTGCCCTGCCGCTCGTGCCGCCGCCGCTGGAGGACTACAAACCCACAGCCGACGGCCAGCCGCCGCTGGCGCGCGCGCGGGATTGGGTGAACTTGCCCGATGGCTCCCAACGCGAAACCAACTCGATGCCGCAATGGGCCGGCAGTTGCTGGTACTACCTCCGCTACCTGGATGCGCGCAATGACCGGCGATTCGTTGACGAATCTGCCGAACGGTACTGGATGGGCCGCTCGAATCTGCCCAAGGCCAAGTTACCCACCCCGGGGGTTGACCTCTACATAGGCGGCACTGAACATGCCGTCCTGCACCTGCTCTACGCGCGGTTCTGGCACAAGGTCCTCTTCGACCTCGGCTATGTCTCGACTTCGGAGCCGTTCTACAAACTCGTCAACCAGGGCCTCATTCTGGGCGAGATGGAGTTCACCGCTTTTGCCTTTGCCGACGGGCGGGCGTGCAGCGCCTCGGAGCTCCGGGACATCGAAGAGGAGGCCACGCCTGCAGGACGGCGGATGATCGGTATTCACAGACAAACCGGCGAAAAGCTGGCCGGGCGGCGCATCCCTGAGGAGGACGCGACCAAGGCAGGCGAGGGCTTCGCACTCAAGTCCGACCCCCGGATTCGAGTGGATGCCCGCAGCTTCAAGATGTCCAAATCGCGCGGCAACGTCATCAATCCGGACGACATCCTGGCCGAGTACGGCGCCGACGCCTTCCGGCTGTATGAGATGTTCATGGGTCCGCTGGAGATGGTCAAACCCTGGAGCACCCGGAGCGTCGAGGGCGTCTATCGGTTCCTGGGGCGGGTCTGGCGGTTGTTCATCGAGGAGCAGAGCCAGACGGAGTTCGAGCAGCATGTGACGCTCGAACCGCAGCGCGCCGCGGAGTTCCTCGACAAGATTCGGCTCAGCCCGGCCATCGGCGGCGCCGTAGCGTCCGCCGCTCAACTCAAGACCCTTCACACCTGCATCAAGAAAGTCACCGAGGACCTGGACGGCTTGCGTTTCAACACGGCCATTTCGGCCCTCATGGTCTTCATCAACCAAGCGATGGCGTGGGAGACCCAGCCCGCTACCGTGCTCCGGGACTTCCTAATCCTCCTGCACCCGTTTGCCCCGCATCTGTCGGAAGAATTGTGGTCCAGGCTCCAGGCGGCGCTGCCTGCCCCGCCCGCCTCGCTGAGCTACGCGCCGTGGCCCGAGTTCGACCCGGCCCTGCTGGTCGAGGACACGCTCGACATCCCGGTCCAGGTCAACGGCAAGCTCCGCGATGTCATCACCGTCCCGGCCAATGCCTGCCCAGCCGACCTGGAAGCCGCCGCCAAAGGCTCCGAGAAAGTGAAACCCTTCCTGCAAGGCAAGACCGTCCGGAAGGTGATCGTGCTGCCGCGCAAACTGGTGAACATCGTGGCGGCGTGAGGGAGCCTCGTCGGGAGGAGTGCAGGCCCCTGCGCCGACCATTCGCCTGGCTGAGCTACGCGCCATGGCCCGAGTTCAACCCGGCCCTCAATGCCCGGATGCGTGACTGGCATCTGCGCCCGCGGCTGCCAGGAGGCGCTCTTTGAATTGGCGGCAGGCGGTGGCGACATCGGGGGCGTTGAGAATGGCGGAAACGGCGCAGATGCGGCGCGCGCCGGCGGCCAGCACTGCGTCGAGGTTGTCGAGAGTGATGCCGCCGATGGCGAACCAAGGGATGGCCACGTTGGCCGCGGCCCAGCGCACATACTCCAGGGTTACGGGCGCAGCCTGGGGTTTGGTCCCGGTGGCATAGACGGGCCCGATGCCGAGGTAATCTGCGCCGGCAGCCAAGGCGCGTTTGGCCTGCTCGGGTCCGTGGGTGCTCAGGCCGAGGCGGAGGGTGGAGGAGGCAGACCGGAGGGAGGCGGCCCGCTGGAGGCCGGCGCCGAAGAAATCTTCCTGGCCCAGGTGGCAGGCATCCGCGCCCACTTCCCGGGCTATGGAGAGGTGATCATTGATGACCAGGCCGACTCCGGACTGACGGGTGACCGGCAGGATGGCCTGGGCCATGCGGCGGACCTCCTCGAGCGAGGAGAGTTTGGCACGGAGTTGAATCAGGTCGGCCCCTCCCTCGCACAACTCGCGGGCCAGCCGTTCGGGGGCACGCCCGCGCAGGCAGGACGTATCGACGAAGGCATAAAGCCGGCAGTCCGAGAGCGGTTTCGTAGCGGCTGCCGGTGTGGTGTCCCCGAAATGGCTATAACACGACACTAGAGGGCGTTGGCCACCAGGTCCCCGACCTGGGAGGTTGTGTAGCCCATCTTGCCGGCGGCCAGGCTCTTGATTTTCTCGCGGACCGTGCTGATGACGGCGGTTTCGATGGCCTTGGCGGCCAGGGTTTCGCCCAGGAAATCCAGGAGCATCTGCCCGGCGCAGATGGCGGCCAGCGGGTTGATGACGCCCTGGCCGGTATATTTGGGGGCGCTGCCGCCGATGGGCTCGAACATGCCGCCGCCTTGGGGGTTGATGTTGCCGCCGGCGGCAATGCCCATGCCGCCCTGGAGCATGGCCCCGAGGTCCGTGATGATGTCCCCGAACATGTTATCCGTCACAATCACGTCGAACCATTCCGGGTTTTTCACGAACCACATCGTCGTGGCATCCACGTGCGCATAATCGCGTTTGATGTCGGGGTAATCCCGCCGGCCGATCTCGTGAAAGGCGCGTTCCCACAGGTCGAAGGCGTAGGTCAGGACGTTGGTCTTGCCGGAGAGGGTGAGCTTCTTGTCCTTGTTCCGCTTGCGGGTGTAATCGAAGGCAAAGCGCAGGCACCGCTCGACCCCGCGCCGGGTGTTGACGCTTTCCTGGAGGGCGACCTCGTTGGGGGTGCCTTTGAAGATAAACCCGCCGACGCCGGCGTAAAGCCCCTCGTTGTTCTCGCGCACGACCACGAAATCGATGTCCTCAGGTTTCTTGTTCTTGAGCGGGCAGAAGCGCTCGTCATACAGTGTGACCGGGCGCAGGTTGATGTATTGTTCGAGCTCGAAGCGGGTGCGGAGGAGGATGCCTTTTTCGAGGATGCCGGGCTTGACGCCCGGATGGCCGATGGCGCCGAGAAGGATGGCCCGAAAGCCCCGGAGTTCGGCCAGCACGGTCTCAGGCAGCACTTCCCCGGTGCGCAGGTAGCGTTCCCCACCCACGTCGTAAGGGGTGTAGTTCAGCTTCAGTTTATACCGGGCGGCCGCCGCATCGAGCACCTTCACGGCTTCCCGGACGACCTCCGGCCCGGTGCCGTCGCCGCCAATGACTGCGATATTGTAACTCTTCATGACTCGTCCTGTTGGTTCAACCTGCCCTTTGGGGCGGTGCCTGAAGATGCTACGGGTTCCCGGCCCGCTGGCAACGGAATTTATTTGCCTTGTCTTGGATGCCGAACCGAATGAAGATCAGGGTGTTTGCACGATGACCAGGCCGCTGCCCTATAAGGTCGCCACGCTGCTCTATTGTTTCAATGAGCGCGATGAGGTGCTGCTCCAGGAACGGGCGCATGAACCCAATCTCGGCCTGTGGAGCCCCGCCGGGGGAAAGCTCCACACCGGCATCGGTGAGTCTCCCTACGGTTGCGCCTGCCGCGAGGCGCAGGAGGAAATGGGCTTGTGCCTGGCCCCCAAGGACCTGCGCCTGGCCGGCCTCGTTAGCGAAGACGGCTATGCAGGCCAGAGCCATTGGCTGATGTTCCTGTTCGAGGTCAAACCCAGGCTGCGTTCCCTGCCGCCGCCCTGCCGCGAAGGCCGCTTTGAGTTCTTTTCCCGCCAGGCCCTCGCCGCGCTCCAGGTGCCCCAAACCGACCGCGAGAGCATCTGGCCCTGGTTCTGGCAATATCGCGGCGGTTTCTTCGCCGCCCATTGCCACTGCCGCACCGATGGGGGGGATGAGTGGGTGCTCCAGGAGACACGAGGGGCCACTTACCTCGGAGAAGAGGCCCCTGCTTACGGAAGTGACGACTGCCGCTCCATGCCCCTAGACCCTCCCCCCTCGACACCCGCCCCGCCCCCCTCGATCCCGAGCGACGGCTACTTCATGGGGGAAGCGCTGCGCCAGGCCGCCCGTGCCTACAAGGCGGAGGAAGTGCCCGTCGGCGCAGTGGTGGTGCGGGACCGACGCATTATTGCGCGCGCGTTCAACCAGGTGGAATTGCTCAAAGACGCCACGGCGCACGCGGAGATGCTGGCCTTGACCCAGGCGGAGGAAGCGGCGGGGGATTGGCGGCTGGCGGATTGCACGCTCTACGTGACCAAGGAGCCGTGCCCGATGTGCGCCGGGGCCATCGTCCACGCGCGCCTGGCGCGCGTCGTTTTCGGCGCGGCGGACCCGAGGGCGGGCGCGGCCGGCAGCGCCATGAACCTGCTGCAGTTCCCGTCCTTGAATCATCAGTGCGCCACGACCGGCGGGGTGCGCGAGGCGGAATGCCGGGCGCTGCTCCAGAACTTCTTCGCCGAGGAAAGGAGAAGGAGGCTCCCACGCCCAGGTCCGAAGGTCCGAGCGGCGGGTTGACAAGGCCGTCAACAGCCAGACTTGTAAAACATGAATAAAGGAGGGGCGCAGCCGGTCTGATTCATGTCATGACGAAAGCCCGCCGCAGGAACCCGCCCCCAGTGCTGCGCAAGGGCCAACTATGGAAGACCGACCGGGCCTATATCCATATTGTGGAGCTGGGCAAGACTCTCCTCCATTACCGGATGACCCGAAGCCTGAAGCAAAAAGGCGTGATCACCCAGATGAGCGCCATCGGAACGATGGCGGATTACCTCAAGAACAACGAGGCGCGCCTGGTAAGGACTGCTGCCGAGGTCTGATCATGGCGGCAGGAGGAGGTCCATTTCGACGGGCCGGAAGGGGGCGAAGGTGCGGCGATGGATGGGACAGGGGCCGTGCCGGATGATGGCGGCCAGGTGCTGGGGTGTGGCGTAGCCCTTGTGCTGCGCAAAGCCATAGTCGGGGTAGAGCCGGTCCAACTCCCGCATCATCCGGTCGCGGGTCACTTTGGCCAGGACGCTGGCGGCGGCGATCGAGTAACTCCTGCAGTCGCCCTGGGCCAGGGCGGTGTGAGGACAGCTCAGCCATTTGATTCGCAGGCCATCGATGAGCGCGTGTTGCGGCCGCGGCTCCAGCCGGTCCAAGGCCAGGCTCATCGCGCGCCAGGCGGCCTGGCGGATGTTGATGCGGTCGATCAGTTCCACGTCTGCATCGGCGACCGCATAGCGAATGCCGGGGTGAGTGGTGATGGCCGAGAAGTACTTCTCGCGCTGCTCCACGGCAAGCTGCTTGGAATCGTTGAGGCCGCGAAGTCCAGCCCAAAGACCTTGCTCAAGCCAACTGCACGGAAACATGACCGCGGCGGCGACAACCGGCCCGGCCAGCGGGCCACAACCCGCCTCGTCGACGCCTGCGACCCAGTTCAGGCCCTGGCGCCACAACTCGCGCTCATGGCACAGTCGGTTCCAATATCTCGCGCTCATTGGCCGTTGAGTTTCAAGCTGCGCTCGTAGGCCCTGTTGACGAGGTAGGCGCCTCCCAGGGCCTCGGCCAGGGGGTCGTCCTCGGACGCGCAGAAGCCCAGGTGCAAGTGCCGGCGCCACCCCTCGGCGTGTTGGAACCGCTTGGACATGCGGCCGACCTCCAGCGACATGTCCTCCATGGCCAGGAGACAGGAATCGAGGCCCTGGCTCACCTCCAGCCAGCGTTGCTGGCTTTTGTGGACGTTGAGCGCCTGGCGCTTGACCTTTTGGACCGAGGTGGTGTTCACAAAGGCCCCGGGGATGATTGGCCGCCGCAGCGAATCGCGCAACCCCTGCGGCATGGCATGAAAGACGGTGACCGGGTGGTTGGCAGCGGCCGGACGCGGCGGGACAGTCTTAAAGTTAGCCATCCCGCGGGCGAAGGCGGCTGACACGGCCAGGCGCGAGGTGTTGACGTGGTCCTCCATATAATCCTGGGGCGAGTGGGTCAGGATGATGTTGGGCCTGGCCTCCCGAATGACGGCGGCCAGGGCGCGAAGGATCTCAACGCGGTAAATGATCTCCAGATCATCGACCAGGCAGGGATGAAACTCCGCGCCAAGGATTTTGGCGGCCGCGCGGGCCTCGGTGTTGCGGATCGCGCGGGTGGTGGCGGAGCCGTAGTCGGCGCTGCCGCAGTTGCCGCTGGCCAGGGTCAGGTAATGCGTCGCGTAACCGGCCTTCTTGAGGAGCAGCAGCGTCCCTGCCATTTGAAATTCAATGTCGTCCGGGTGCGCCGCGATGGCGATGGCAACTTTGGTGGACATAGTGTCGAATTCTGCTTTTTCATGGCTTCGACCAATGCGACAATCTTCCGGCGCGATTGTCAAAACAAAAGAGCTTTTCGGATATGAAAATTCAGGACCTTACCGTAGGCCAGCGAGTCAAGCATCCCCGTTACGGGGTGGGCGTCGTCAAGAGCATCTCCGAGCACCTCGCCGATATCCGGTTTGACGATGCCACGAGATCGCTGGACCCCGATGCCAGCGAGATCACCCCGGCCGAACCGCATATCACGGCATCCAACCTGGACGTGCCGCTCAGGCAGTTTGTGGAATCCGTCATCGAGGGCGTTGTGGCTCGGCTGGGCGTCGAGAAGCCCGATGCCGTCGTGAAGCAGCTCGCAACCCGCTGGCACAAGGGAAAAGCTGTCCTCCACCCGGCCGACCCCGCGCTGCAAACCAAGGAAATCCCGCTCGAGGTCTTCTTCCACAAAGTCGTGGGCATCCGCAACCAGTTGCGCGTGCTGGAACAAAAGATCAACAGCCACCCCACCCTCTCGGACGCTGAAAAAGTGGAGATGCAGCAGTACATCACCCGCTGCTACGGCTCGCTGACGACGTTCAACCTGCTCTTCAAAGAGAAAGAGGATCAGTTCTGAATTAGTCTTGAAATTCCGCGTCCGCCGGCAGATGGACCCCCGCCGTGCCAGAGAAATCGAGCAGCCGAATGCGCGCAGCGCCGTGCGATGAGCCGGCGCCGCCAGCCACGCCGTCTCCCCCGCGCCTGGCCTACCGGGACGACCGTCGCGGCCTCCGGCTGTATTGCGGGAACTGCCCTGGACCCATTCCTTGGCAGCGGGACCACGGCCGTGGCCGCGCTCCGAACCGCCCGGCGCTGCGTTGGCATCGAGGCCGACCCGAACTACATCAGGCTCTCCGTCGCGCGGGTCAAAACGGAGGCCCGGCGCGCGCAAGACCCGTTGGTTCGTTAGCGGGTTTCGGTTAAACTGAGCGTCCTTTGTCGCTTGGAACGCAGCGATTTTGATTCCCGAGACCTGCCTTTTAGGCTATGCCGGGAGTTGTGCTAAGACTGCTCTGGCCTATGTTCATGGTCGCGGCCCTGCATCTGTCGGCGGCCGGGATTCCTGTCATTTACTGCACCGACCTTTTCCACCCGCACGATGACCCGGATGATCACTTCGACCTGGCCACGCTCTTTGCGCTCCCGGAGCTGGAGGTCAAGGCCATCCTCCTTGACCAGGGAGACAAGCAGTTGAAGAGACCCGGAGCAATCCCTGTCCGGCAAATGATGCATTTCACCGGCCGGCAAGCCCCATTCGCTATCGGTCTCGGGCGGAAACTGGCCTCTCCAGCCGATGACGGGCGCGCCCAACCGGCCGAGTTTCAGGCCGCCGTCCATCTGCTGCTCAAGACGCTCAGGGAAGCCGCCGGGCCGGTGACGATCATCTCCGCTGGAAGCGTGCGGGACCTTTGCGCGGCGTGGAATCGGGAGCCGACGCTGATTCAGCGGAAAGTCGGCCGTCTCTATTTGAACATTGGCAACGCCAACCGCCGCCAGAGCGAATACAACGTCGATCTCGACCCCCAGGCCTATATCGGACTGCTGCGCTCCGGCCTGCCGCTCTATCTCTGTTTCTGTCTGCCGATGCGGCAGGAGGGCTCAAACGCCCTCTACAGCACCTGGTGGCAGTTCCGTCAATCGGAGGTCCTGCCCTCGGCTGCGCGCGAACTGCAGAACTACTTCATTTACGCCCTGCAAAAATGCGCGCCGGAGGAGCTGGACCCGGCGCAGGCGATGCAGGCGGACCTGCGGCCCTGGCGCCGCCTCGTGTGGGAGATGGACCGCAACATGTGGTGCACGGCTTCCTTCCTCCACGCGGCCGGGCGGACGGTCCGCAAAGCCGGCGGCGCCTGGACCGCCTCCCGCCGGCCGCCCTCGGATGCCCCCGCAACCGCGCCGTTCACCTTCATTCCCGCCCGCATCGAAGCAGACCAGAGCGGCGCGACAACCTGGGAGCCCAATGCCGCCAGGCCGAACGCGCAACTCTTCAAAGTTCTTTCCCCTCAGGACTATGGCCCGGCGATGCGCGATTGCCTCCGGGAATTGCTCGGCTCATTGCCCCGCGCGCCCTGAAACCTGTCGTCGAACACGGAGTGACGCGCCCTGCCCTGCTCCTTACACGGATCTTCGGGGGCCCAAGGTGATTCGACCCCAACCTGTGGCCTGACCGATACCAAGCGGGTCTGGGCCGCTTTTCGCAACCCGGGATGCGGATTGGCCAGGCTGTCTTGCGTTGGCGGGTTAGCGGGTGCCTGCGCCCGGGCTCGGGCGTTGGTGTTCGAGCAGCCAGGTGTAGAGCGCGGGATTATTATACGTCTCCGTCCAGGCATCGTGCCCGGCCTCGGGATAGACGGTCAGTTTGACCTCCGGCAGGCCGGCGTTCTTGAGGAAACCCACCATGCGCTCGGATTCCTGGGGAGGGACGACCGGGTCTTTGGCCCCATGGAAGGCCCAAACGCCCAGGGTCTTGAGGGCCGCCGCGTGCTCGGGCTGCTGGCTGACCAGCAGGATGGTGAGCAAATCGCCGCCGCCGCAAATCGGGACAATAGCCGCAAAGCGTTCCGGGCAGCTCAACCCCAGGCTCCAGGTCCCATACCCGCCCATGCTCAGGCCCGTCAGATAGACCCGGCCCGGGTCCACGGGGTATTGGCGGACCGCCTCGTCCAGCAGCCCCAACAGCACGTCGTTGGACCAGACGCGCCCCTCGGGACACTGCGGCGAAACCACGATGAAGGGAAAATCGGGCTGCTGCGCAACGAGCTTCGGCGGACCATGAACGGCGACCTTCCACACGTTGGTCCCGCGTTCGCCGGCGCCGTGCAGGAACAGAATCAGGGGCCAGCGTTTCCCGGACTTGGACTCGCATCCTTTGGGCAAGAACAGCAGGTAGCTGACTTCCGCTTTCCGGGCGCGCTCGAATTTGAATTGTTTGACAGTTTGCACAGAAGAGGGATTGAGGTTGTCGGCGGCGCTGGCAGGAATGCTCGCCGCCAGCCAGGCCGCCACCGCCCAGGGGAGGAAGCTGCCTCGGGCAGCCCGCCTTTGCACTCGCGCGAAAATGACTTCCGAATTAGAGGTGTGGTTCATAGGAAACTACATGATCTTCAGTTTTGGCAAATCCTGGGAGTCGATCAGCCCGACCGGCTCGTGCCTGGCATTGACGACAATCAGGTCGTCAATGTTGCGCTGGTTGAAAATCTTGAGGGCCTCGACCACCAGGGCGTCTTGAGGGATGCAGACCGGGTGGCGAGTCATGACGCATTTGAGCGGCTGGGACAGCAGGTCCTTGTCGGCCGCCATCCGCCGGCGGAAATCGCCGTCGGTGAAGACCCCGATGAGTTTGCCGCGTTGGTCCACGACGCTCAAGCTGCCGGACTTGGCTTGGGTCATGACCAGCAGGGCCTCTCTGACCGGGAGGTTCTGTCCCGCCACGGCGTTGCCAGGGCCGCGGCGCATGATGTCGCGCACGCGCCAAAGCACGGTCCGTCCGATGGCCCCGGAGGGATGGAATTTGGCGAAGTCCTGCCTTCGGAAACCCCGCGCCTGGAGGACCGCCATGGCCAGGGCGTCGCCCAGGGCCAGCATGGCGGTGGTGCTGGCCGTGGGCGCGAGATTGAACGGGCAGGCCTCCTGCGGAACTCGAGCGTTGAGCACAATGTCGCTGAACCGCCCCAGCGAAGACCTTGGCGCCCCGGTAATGGCGATGATCTTCACCAGAAACCGCTTGAGAGGCGGCATCAGGTCCAGCAACTCCTCCGATTCCCCGGAGTAGCTCAGGGCCAGAATGACGTCCCCGTCGCTCACCAACCCCAGGTCCCCGTGCAGGGCGTCCACGCTGTTGAGGGCCACGCTGGTCGAACCGGTGCTGGTCAGCGTGGCGGCGATCTTGTGCCCGATGATCCCCGACTTGCCAATCCCCACAACCACCAGTTTGCCCCGCTGGCGAAGCGTAGCCACAATCAACTCGACCGCCTGGTCGAACGAATCATCCAGTTGCGCCCTTACCGCCTTGAGCGCGGCCAACTCGATGTCGAATACCTTGCGGGCATGGACCAAATGACTCACCCGTTCAGGATGGGGACAAACAGGGGCGATTTCAACGCAAAATCACGTCTCGACGTTGGGATAGGAGCCGAGGACTTTGACAAAGCTGCAGTGCTCGCCCAGTTGGGCCAGGGCCTTGGCGATCTTGCGGTCGGTGACGTGCCCGTCGCAATCCACGAAAAAGAAGTACTCCCAGGCCTTGCGCTTGCTGGGGCGGGACTCGATCTTGGTCATGTTGAGACGGTAGCGGCGGAACGGGGCCAGCGCGCTGTAGAGCGCGCCCGCCCGGTGCGCCACGCTGAACATCAGGCTGGTCCGGTCATTGCCGGTGGGCGGCGTGGATTGCCGGCCCAGGACCAGAAAGCGCGTGGCATTGGCCGCGTTATCCTGGATGTCGTATTCCACCACGGAGAGTCGGTATTTTTCCGAAGCCAACACGCCGGCAATCGCGGCGGCGTTTTTCTCTTTGGCAGCCAGCTCCGCCGAACGCGCATTGGAGGAGGTTTCGATGACCTCGACGCGCGGCAGGTTGGCCTGGAGCCAGCGGCGGCATTGGGCGGCGGCCTGCGGGTGCGCATAAAGCCTCTTGATTTGGGGCCGAGGGCAGTTGCACAGCAGACAATGCTGCACCGGCAAGACAAGCTGCGCCACAATCTTGAGATCGCTGTCCACGAACATGTCCAGGGTGTGGGTCACCGCCCCTTCGGTCGAGTTCTCCACCGGCACCACCCCGTAGTCCGCCCGCTTCCGGCTCACTTCGGCGAAGACATCGTTGATGGTGTTCTGGGGCGAATAGCCCAGGCTCGAGCCGAAGCGCTGGATGGCCGCCTGGTGGGTGAACGTGGCCTCGGGCCCCAAATAGGCGATGGTCAGCGATTTCTCGAGGGAAAGGGCGCCGGACATGATCTCGCGGTAAATCCCCCGCAGCGATTCGTCCGTGATCGGCCCCGGGTTGAGCCGGCAAATCCGTTTCAGGACCGCCCACTCGCGGTGCGGGGCATAGACCTCCTCGCCCGCCCTGCGCTTGATCTCGCCGATGGCCAGCACATGCTTGGTCCGCTCGTTGAGCAGCTTGATAATCTGCGAGTCGCACTTGTCAATCGCCTTGCGGTGTTCGAGGATGTTCACTGGGGTTCCCCCTCGGGCTTGGTGGTTTCTGTCGGCAATGTCAATTGCTCGGGCGGGGCAGTGGCGAGGCCCGGGTCCACGGTCGCCAACCCTTCGGGCTTCTGCGCCGCCACGCGCCGCAGTTCGTCGGCAGCCGGCAAATCCTCCAGGCTGCGCAAGCCGAAGTACTCGAGAAACCCCGGCGTGGTCCCGTAGGTCATGGGCCGGCCCACGACCTCGGCGCGTCCGGCCTGCTCGACCAATCCGCGCTCGAGCAGCGTCTGCATCACCCCGTCCACCGCCACGCCCCGCACCTGCTCGAGCTCCGCGCGCGTGACCGGCTGGCGATAGGCAATGATGGCCAGGGTCTCCAGGGCCGGTTGAGAGAGGCGGGGCGGGCGCGCCTTGTGTCCGACCAGCGCCTTGAGCCAGGGGGCGTATTCGGGCTGGGTCACGAATTGCCACGACCCCGCCACGCACGCCAGTCGAAAACTGTGTCCGCCTTGCTCGTGCTCCCGCGCCAACTCCTCCAGCGCCGCCGTCAACTCGTCTTCCTTGACTCTCTTGAGCCGGCGCGCGCTCTCCTCCCCCTCGGCGTGCTCCGGCGCGCCGGCAAAGACATCCCGAATCTCCTTCAAACTCAGCGGTTTTTGCGCTGAAAAGAGAACGGCTTCCAATATGGGTTTCAATTCCATGCTGTCCTGCTATCCGTGAAAAGTTTCTGTTTTATAAACCACAATCTCCCCGAAGGGCTCCTCCTGAGTCGCCGCCACTTGTTTGAGCCGAATCAGCTCGAGCAGCGCCAAAAAAGTCGCCACGATCTCCGAACGGCTGGCCGCCCCGGCGAAGAGCTCCGAGAACTTCATCCGCGCCTGTTCGCCAAGGACCCGCATCAGGTGCTGAATCCTGTCGGCGACCGTCCATTTGTCTTCGAAAATCTCCCGCTGTTCGGCGCGCTGGCCGAAGCGCTGTAAAACGGCGTTCACGGCGCTGACCAGGTCGAAAATCGAGGCCTCGCATCGCGAGGGCGTCTCCGAGGCGAATTCCAGCCTCGCAGGCGTCCGGGGAAAGACGTTTTCCTGCCGCGCCTCGAGGACCTGGAGCTGCGCCGCCGCGTCCTTGAATTTCTTGTACTCGACCAATTGCCGGATCAACTCCCAGCGCGGGTCCTCTCCGGCGTCCTCATCCTGGGCCTGCGCCTGCTGGTCCACGGGCAACAACTCGCGGCTCTTGATGTGCATCAGCGTGGCGGCCATGACCAGAAATTCCCCGGCCAGCTCCAAATCGAGCATCCGCATGGTCTCGATATACTCGATAAACTGGCCCGCCAGGCGCGTAAGGTTGACCTGGTAAATGTCCACCTCCTCCTTCTTGATCAAGTAAAGGAGCAAATCGAGCGGCCCTTCAAAGACCTCGAATTTGACTTTATACTCAGCCATGGTCGCCGGCGTTTGCGCGCCCTGCCGCAGCCAGGTATCCTACCCCGGCGGCCCGGAGATGGCGACACATTTGTTGAACGTGTTCGTTGATCTCCTGCAGCCAGCAAATTCATTTTGCTTGAACTCGCCGATGACGTTGCTAATATCCGTGGTCGTGATCGAACTCGGAGCTCGAAGAAAAGCGTATTGGTTCGCTGTTTTGCCAAGCTGCCGGCAGCCGGCGTCTGGAAGGTGCGGGAACCTGGCCTCTGGCGGAGGCGGTTCCCCGTAGGCGAGCTATGGCTGCTCCCGGGTCATCCGAGAAGCCGGCAGCCCCTGCCCGGAAGGGGACACTCCTGGTGGTGGACGACGAGGAGGGGCCGCGGCAATCGCTGGCCGTCATTTTCAAGGACGAATACGAGGTGTGGATGGCCGCCGACGGCCCCACGGCCATCGAGTTGGCCCAACGCCACAAGATCGATGTCGCCATCCTGGACATCCGCATGGCAGGCATGTCGGGGATCGAACTGTTGGAACGCCTCAAGTACGTGGACCCGAGCATCGAGGTCGTCATGATGACCGCCTTCGAGACCACGGAGACGATGCGGCAGGCCCTCCGGCTGCGCGCCTGCGATTATATCAACAAGCCGTTCGACATCTCGACGATGCGGGGGGCCGTGGCCAACGCGATGCGTCGGCGCTCTTTGGAGGGCGAAATCCGCAGCAACGCCGAGAAGCTCCAGCAACTCCTGGCCGAGCTGCAGAGCCACCACATTGACCAGCAGCTCTCCAAGACCCGGGGAGAGATTTACGCCAGCATCATCCACGACATCAACGGGCCGCTGACCATCATCTCCGGCTTCATTCAGCTTATCAGCCAGCGGATTGGCGACTCGACCCAGCTTCCGGTGGAAGACCTGCAGTTCATCAAGGAGCGGCTCAAGGTCATCACGCGCCAGGTGACCAACTGCATCGAGATCTCGCGCCGCTACCTGAGCTTCCTGCGGCGCCAATCGCAGGAGGCCCCGCGCGTGGGGGTCAACCAACTCCTGGCCGACCTGGGCCAACTGCTTCGCGTCCATCCGAGCCTGGGCGACAACCAGCTCGAGGTGCGCCCGCTTGCCCAGGACGTAGTCGTGCAAATCCACGGCACCGATTTCATCCAGGCCCTGCTCAACCTGGCCGTCAATGCGTTCCAGTGCGCCCCGCAGTCCCATCGGGTCGAGGTCCAAGGCCGCCTCCTGTCCGAGCCGCTGGACCTGGCGCCCTTCCGGGACGGGCCTCAGGACCGCCTGCTCAATGCCGAGCAATTCGACAATACGGCGCCGCTCCTGGCGGTTTCCGTGGGCGACAACGGACCCGGCATTGCGCCGGAGATACTTGCCAGGGTCTTCCAGCCTTACTTCACGACCAAGGGTCCGCTCCAGGGCACCGGCCTGGGGTTGAACATTGTGCTGCGGCTTATCAAGGCCGCCAACGGCATCCTGCATGTCCACACCGAGGTTGGTGTCGGGACCACCTTTACTCTCTTCCTGCGCGTCGTTTCGCCGCCGGGCAAGTAAGTTCAGCGCCCCAGCTTCGCCGAGAGTCGTTCCCAGAGGCGTTGGGTCGTGCGCCGGGAAGCGGGCAACACCCAGGAAGAGCGTTCGGCAAATTCAAGCGCGCTGACCTTTGGGAACCCTGAAATCTCGACGACAATGCGGCGCCCATAGAGAAAGAGCCCCCGCAATCCAATGTTGCGCGAGCGGACCCGTCCGATTTGGGTGTAAGGCAAAGACACCTTCACCGAGTCCCCCTCGAACACCAGTTCTGTCTCCGTGAGCCTGAGGCAGCCGATGTCGTCCGCATCTTCGAGCTCCGCCCAAAGCCCGGAGCGGATTCGGGGTGAGAGCGTCAGTTGGACGATGAAACCGTCCGGGTCTTTGCCTGCGGCCGGATTGAGCACGCGGACCATCCGGCTCAAGTAGGCGTTGCCCAGCCCGAACGGCAGGAAATAGGCAGTCGCGCCAATCGCCGCCAGCGGCAGCAGCAAATTCCGGAGCGTGAACTTCCCCAGGCTCATCACCAGGACAGCCGCCAAAACGGGCAGCACGAGGACCATGCCGCAGGCGTTCACGGCCAACTGCGCTCCAACGCCAAACCGGGCCGGCGGGACGATCTCGATTCGCGCCGCATTCGAGGTCCTGGATTCACTGGCTTGCACGGCGCCAGTAAGTGGTCAGAGCCGTGTAAAATCAAGAAAAACCGCGTTTCCCATGTAACCGGCCACTGACGGTGGGTCGAGCCAAAGCGGGTAGGGCGCGCCTGTGAAGGCGGACACACAGTGGGGTGCAAGTCCCCGCAAGGCGGAACGCGGAACGCGCCTTGCTTCCCCATTTTTTGTTGCGAGTGGCCGCAGAGGGCTTATCCTTGCGTAATACGCATTTGCGCCGGAGCCTGGGGCCGTCCCAGGGAACTGGAGTTGCGCCCAGACAAAGTTCAGCGTCTGGTCCGGCCCCCGGTGGGCAGCGAATGCGGCAAGACGCCTCAGGCGCCCTAACCGACAGTCCATATGTCAGAGCAAAACACGGGCAACAGGGAAGAGGGGCAGCCGGACTCCGACCTTGTCGTTGCCTTGCGCGATTGCCTTGTTACCGCTGTCATTCTGCTGGACCCCAATAAGCAAAGCGTCACCCTGAGCGGCCCGGCGGCTCGCATCCTCGGGCTGGAGTTCCCTCAGCAGGCTCACTGTCCGCTGGCCGCCCTGCCGGCGCCCGTCCGGGAAGCCGTCGGGGAAATCCTCTCCTCGGGCCAACCTCTGGAGGGCCGCCAGATCGAGCTGGCCCATCCGGGGGGCCAGGCCCGAAAGGTCCGCCTCAGCGCGCTCTGGATGGAGCCCGGCGCAGGAACGGCCCCGGTGGCCCTCATTGTGAGCGACCTGGCGCCGGCCATGGAACTTGAACGCAAGTTGTGTCAGCTCGAGCGGTTGGCCAACCTGGGCACACTCTCAGCCAGCATGGCTCATGAGAGCAGGAACGCCCTGGTGGCCGTCAGGACCTTCACGGACTTGCTTTTGGAAAAACATCTGGAGGCCGAGCTGGCGGTTCTGGCCCGGCGCGAGATTGAGCGCCTCGATTCGATCGTGAGCCGGATGCTCAAGTTTTCGGGCTCGGTTCGGTCCACGGCTTCGGCCGTGAGTTTGCACGAAATGCTGGAGCACTCGCTGTGCCTGGTGCAGCCGCGCCTGGACGCGAAGTCCATCACTATCAAGCGCCTCTTTCAGGCCGCGCCGGCCCTGGTGCAAGGAGAAGATGTCCAGTTGCAGCAGGCCTTCCTGAACCTGTTTCTCAACGCCCTGGATGCCATGGAGCCCAACGGGACGCTCACCGTGACGACGCGCTCCATCGGCCCTTGCCCGGCAAGCACTGCCCGGCGCCACGGCCGCGCCACCCCACAAATCGTCGTTACGGTCCAGGACACCGGCACGGGCATCTCCGCCGAGAATCTCGCCCGCCTGTTCGAACCGTTTTTTACGACCAAGCCAAACGGCACCGGCCTGGGCCTGTCGATCACCCGCCGGATTATCCACGAGCATCAAGGGGAAATCTCCGTCCAGAGCCAGCCCGCAAAGGGCACGACCTTCAAGATCGTTTTGCCGGCGGCGCCTTAGCCCGGATATTTCTCACGAGTTACCAGCCGGCAAGCGTCGGCGAACCTCCGTCTAATAAGCAATGAAGAAACCGATCTTTGCGTTGCTGTGCCTCACCACAGCCCTCAGCCCTGCCCGAGGCGCCGTCTTTCTGCAGGATTATACCAATGCTGCCAACGGCATTGATCTGAGAGCGGGCTTTATCCCGGACGCTACGCGCATCGTCGTGGGCGAACCTATGTTCCTCACCTTCGTGGTCAGCAATCACTCGGCGCAACCGTTTGAGTTCCAGCACGTGCGCAACGAAATCTTCAGCGTCACCGCCACCAACGGCGCCGGGCAGGAGGTGAAAAGCCGCTATTTTGGAATGGATGGCAATGGATTCGTGACCCGGGAGACTGTCCGGCCTGGAGAGGGCTATGCCCGACGCATTTTCCTCAATGAGCGGCGCCGGTTCGAGGAACCTGGCGACTATCAGGTGACGTGCCGCTGCGACTTTGGACGCTTCTCCAACCGTAGTAACGTTCTGGGGCGGCCCATCGTTACGGCGTTCACGCTCTCGGTCCTGCCGGCCAATCCCCAGCGCATGGCGGAGATTGTCCAGGCGTGGGGACAGGTGATCCAAACCAACGGGGCGCTGAATGAAGCCGCGCAGGCGCTTGCGGAAATTGACGACCCACAAACCATTCCCTTGCTGGCCTCCCTGGTAGCCAAAGATGCGAGCAGTTACGTCGCCGTTCAAGCCCTCGCCAGGTTCACCAATGCCGCGGCGGCCGACGGCCTGCTGCCCGTGCTGAGGCATGGGGAGGACTACGTGGCTGGCATCGCCCGCGAGGGTCTCAGCAAGTCACATCAAAACGACCGGGCCGCGCGCCAGTTGTTGCCTGAACTGGAGAGTTCAGACCCTGTCGAGCGCATCCGCACAGCGCGCGCGCTTGGCTGGACTGGCTCCGCACTTGCCTTTGCCCCACTCTATTCTGTCCTGCAGGCCGAGACTGGCTTAGTTCGTTATGCCGCGGCCACGGCGATCGGCAGATCGGGCGACGCGCGTTCCTTTGAGGTGCTGACCAATTGCCTGTCCGATCCGGACTTTGCGCTGCGCCTGGCAGCAGTCAACGGTTTGCGAGCACTCGGACGGCCGCTCCAGGCTGCGTGGGTCAAGCCGATGATCGTGTCGGGCGGCGAGAACATCCCGACCTTTTACGAGGCCATTGATCTGCTGCGGATTTACGGCGGCGAGCAGGCTGCACCCGGCTTGGCCGGTTGTTTGCACTTCGACGATCCCTCGGTCAGACATCCATACAATTTCCGGCTGATCCTGGCCCTGGAATACAGTCCCAACGGGCCGCAGTACTTTTACAAATGGCATCACGACCCGAACCGTGACGGCACGCAAGCCGAGCTTGCAGGGAATCGCCAGGTTCTTTCAGAGCTCAAGGCCTGGCTCAACCAACAGACGCAAAACCAGGCGGGCCGCGATGCCGCCACGCCCGTCCAATAATCGTCTAAAGAGTATTGATATGGTGTTGGGGTCATGGTCATGTTGACCCCATGGCCCGAGTCAAGGAGGCGATCCAAGGCCGGCAGCGAGCCTCGCGTGGCGGAGCCGGCCGAGGGGCGCACGATACGTCAGGGGCGGAGCGGATGTCGGCAACGGGGATGGCAGCCCCGGGAATGGCGCTGGAAGGGCTGGCAAAAACACCCAAGGGCCAACGTGAGAAGCAAGTAACCCTGTCACGCCGACCCTTTCACGTTCGTGGATTGTGTCAGCCGTGCGAAGGGGGGTCGGCGGCGTGGTCAGGCGGGGCGGGAGGCGGTTCTTCCTTCAGGGCGTGGGTTAGAGTCGCTTCGCGCCGGCGCTCCAGGTCCGCCACGTAACAGCGCAGTTCATCGGCCGACCGGATCAGCGGCCCCGGCTGCCGGGCTTCCGCCGCGCGCAGTTCGGCGAAGATGCGGCCGATGTCGTAGCCGGCCTCGCGCGCCAGGTCGTCTTTGACCCGCCAAAGCTCTTCAAGCAGAGGATTCGTTTTCATAGGGCAAATCTCCCATCAATTCCAGCGGCGTGCAAACCTGGGGCAGGAGGCGCCCGGCGTGCCGCGCCTCGCGTTCAAGGCGTCGCAGGATCTGTGCGTTGGCCAGATGGCGGCAGTTCCAGGTGAGCAAATAGTCGGCGGCAATCGCCGTGGCGACGGCCAGATGCACCGCGTCGCGGGCGGCTTTGGCCGGCAGACATCCCGTCGAGAGAAAGAGCCGAGCCAGTTCCTCGGCGCCCGCGCCAGCAGCCGCGCGCGGGAGCGACGCAAGCACCGCCAGGCGCCGCCGGACTTGTTCGGGATCGCCCCGGCTCGCTTCGCCCACCACCTCCTGGGAGGCCAGACAGGCGAATTCCGCGCGGCGGCGCTGCCACCAATCGCGCGTGACCTGCTGGTTCGCCGCCGTGAGCAGGTCCCGGCTCGGATCCGCCACCAGGTAGCTGACGATGCTCGTTTCGATGTAAACGGTTTCCATTTATCCGACGGCCGAACTCTAGGCTCCCCAAGCCTCGTTGGTCAAGAGGCGAAGGAATTGTGCAAGCTCGGCCATGTCGTCACTCGAGCGCTTTGGTCATTTCACATAACCGCTGCGCCTTTCACCGCGCAGCAACTTTTCCATTTCGAACACCTCTCGTTGAACGGCGAGCTTCCGCGTCTTTCGAGTTGGCTTGACGGAGGTGCAACCCGGTTTGCATAATTTGGGCACGTTGGCCGCCGATGTTTGAAACGCTGTTGTGCCATGAGAGCCATTGTCGGATTAGCATGTTGCGCCCTGTTCCTTTGGTCGGGCCGTGTTTCGGCGGGAGGTGTGCATCACTACGTCTTTTTCAATCGCGACCGGCAGCGAATATCCGAGGCCGCGTTTCTTGAGACCAAGGCTCTTGAGGGCGCACAATTGAAGTATTCGTGGCGGGAGCTGGAACCACGAAAGGACCAGTACGAATTTGGCGACATCCAACACGACCTGGCCTTTCTCCATCTAAAGGGCAAGAGACTGTTCATCCAAATTCAGGATGCATCGTTTGATGAGAACATCCGGCCTTTTCCCCGCTACCTGCTGGAAGACCCTGCGTACCATGGGGGCGCGGATCGTCAAGTCGGCGAAGACAACGTTCCCTGCGGTTGGGTCGCCCGGCGCTGGGATATTGCGGTGCAGGAGCGATTTCACCGCCTCATTTTAGCGCTCGGCAAGGAATTTGACGGCCGGGTCGAGGGAATTAACCTGCCAGAAACAGCGATCGATGTGGCAAGCAATGAACGGCTGTGGCCCAAAGGCTTCACTCCCGAAATCTATTGCGACGCCGTTGTCACGAACCTGGCGGTCCTCAAACGAGCCTTTCCCCATTCGGTGGTCCTCCAGTACGCGAACTTCATGCCGGGCGACATACGGTATCTGGAACGCGTCTTTCAACGGGCGCAGGAGTTGAAAGTCGGGCTTGGCGGTCCCGACCTCTTGCCGTACAAGCCCGGCCAGATGGCGAACAGTTATCCGCTCATTCAACGATATGCCGGTGGTGTTCCCATCGGGATGGCCGTGCAAGACGGCAACTACGAGCACAAGAATCCAAAAACGGGCCGGCAAGTGACGATTGCCGAGCTCCTCGACTTTGCGGTTCAGTACCTGAAGGCCGATTACGTCTTCTGGTGCACCCAGGAGCCGTACTATTCTCAGCAATTGATCCCTTTCCTTCAGCGCGCGGGGTCCGGGCGGAACTGACTCGGGACGGGTAGCGGCTTGCTGCTGCTAACCTCAGATCTCTTACGACGGCTTTACACCCGTTCAGGCGCCCTGTATGAATAAGGCCATGTCAAAGTTAATCTCGACTTCTTCCACCCCAGCCCTGAACCGGAGGCAGTTCATCTATTCCTCTGCCATGGCCGCCGTTGGCGCCTGGACTTTTCCAGGGGCCATGCTCAGCCCGCGGCCGCTAAGGGCGGTGGAGGCCGAGCATGGCCCTTCGGCCGGTAAGAAGGTAGTGGTGGGCGGGCACCCGTGGGTTTACGCGGCGCCGCTGCCTGGTTTTGACATCACGCCCGTCCTGCCGGCCATTTTTGAGGACATGAGCTACGCCGGCCTGGACGGGATCGAACTGATGCACACGGCGCTGCGCCCGGCGGATGCCGTCGAGCGGATTGCCGAACTGTCGCGCAAGAATCGTCTGCCGATCATCGGCATGTCGTTTGGCGGCGCGATGTGGGATCGCACCCAGCACCAGGCGGTGCTTGAGGATGCGGAGTTGCTCGTTCCGCGCCTGGCCAGATTGGGTGGACGCACCCTCGGCACCTCGGTCGGCCCGATCCAGTGGGGGCAGAAGGTCCGCAAGACTCCGGAACAACTGGACGCGCAGGCCGAGCTGCTCCGGAAGCTCCTGGCCCTCTGCCAGCAGCATGGCGTGGTGCTCAACCTCCACAACCACACTTACGAGGTCGAGAATGACCTGTACGACCTCAAGGGCACGCTGGCACGTATTCCCGGGGTGAAGCTCGGGCCGGACCTGAACTGGCTGGTGCGCGCCGGGGTGGACCCGGCGTGGTTCATTCGCCAGTTTGGCCGGCAGATTGTCTTTATGCACCTGAGGGACCAGAAGGGGGATGGCCGGTGGTCGGAAGGCTTGGGGGAGGGCAACACGGACTTCGCGGCCATTGGGCGGGCGTTACACGAGATCGGCTTTCAAGGCGACGCGGTGATCGAGTTGGCCCACGAGAAGGGCTTTCAGCCGACTCGGCCGCTGCGTGAAACCTGGAAGCGCAGCCGCAATTTCGTCAAGCAGGTGCTCGGTTACTGAGGAGACCCCTTCAAAGGCAGCTCAGGCAAAGCCGATGGACTTTCTGCCCAAGCCGATTCAGCCGTGAAATTCTCGAGCCCAATTCTCTCCAATCCAATCCGGCAAGATTTCACTTGCTTTTGGTCCAGTTCAGAGCCATAAGCGTGAGTTGTGGCGCGCCTGCGGCGCCGCCGGGTTGGTTAAACGCCTGCCGGATTCCAGGCAGAGATGCCGAAGCAACATGCGCGAGAGCTGTCAGCACGTCAACCGGCGCCCAAAGGGTGAAGGGGTCGCTGCTTTCACCCGGCAGGATGCCCTGCTCCCGGCCCTCGCCTTTGTAAGTCGGGTCCTTCTACTGCAGCTAGCGGCTCAATGCTCCATGTGCGCCATGGCCCAGGAACTCTTTACATACGAGGTCGGTGACGGCGCCATCACCATTACGGGGCTGCAAAACGAATGCTGCCCCGCTGCCACTGAGTTGGACATCCCCGGCACTATCGCCGGCCTGCCCGTCACGTGCGTCGGGAAGTGGGCGTTCTCCCGCGTCAGCCTGGAGACCTGGCAGAACAGCTATAGGTTAAGCAGCGTCTCGATCCCGGACAGCGTGACGAACATCGCGGAGGAAGCGTTCTTCTATAGCCCTGTCTTGACGAATGTGTTAATTGGCAGCGGCGTGACGGCCATTGGCGATCAAGCGTTTGCCCTTTCCTCCAATCTGACCAGCATCTGTTTTCGCGGCAACGCTCCCGCCGTTGACCCGTCCGCTTTTAACTCGGATGACGCACTGACGGTTTACTATCTCCCAGGCACATCTGGTTGGGGGCCGTTGCTTGCGGGGCGCCCAACCCTGCCGTTAACTTCAGCCCAGTTCCTTTGTACGACCGGCGACGCCACGACGGTGATCACGGGCTATATTGGCTTTGGAGGCGCCGTGAGCCTGCCCGCTGAACTCGATGGCCTGCCAGTCACCAGCATCGGAGATGCCGCTTTCCAAAACTGCGCCCGACTCGCCAGCGTGACGATTCCGGACAGTATCGGCAGCCTGGGTGATTCTGCGTTCGAATCCTGCGTCGGCCTGACCAATGTTCTGTTCGGGGCAGGCGTAACGAACATTGGAGCCATGGCTTTCGCCTTTTGCCCCAGCCTCACCAATCTGACCTTTCCCGCCCAGGTGGCCGTTATCGGCGACAGCGCTTTTCTGGGTTGCAATGCTCTGACCAACCTGGCTTTGGACACGGGCTTGACCGACATTGGGCCCGAGGCCTTTGCTCTCTGTTCCAGCCTGACCCGCGTCGCCATCCCCCGCGCAGTCGCCAACATCGGCAGCGGGGCCTTCTCCCAATGCCCGATGTTGAGCGCAATCACCGTCGATCCGCTGAATCCTTGCTATAGCAGTGCGGGTGGCGTGTTGTTCAATAGGGACCAGTCGGCCCTCCTGGCCTTTCCGGCTGGCCTGGCGGGCGCCTACGCGCCGCCGAATTCGGTCACCATCATCGGCGACGATGCGTTCGCAGGGTGCAGCGGCTTGACCAGTATTACGATCCCGAGCACCGTCGCCGGTATCGGAGTCGACGCCTTTATTGGATGCAGCAGCTTGGCCGACGTCGCCCTCTCGAACGGCGTTCTCAATATCGGCGACGGGGCCTTTTCGGTGTCCGGCCTGACCAATATCGCTATCCCAGACTCCGTCACGAACCTCGGTCGATGGACGTTTAGCGGATGCCCGAATCTCGCGGCCATTACGCTCGGGCGGGGTCTCCACTGTATCGAGGAAGAGGAATTCGAGGACTGCAGCAGTCTGATCCAGATGGACATTCCACAGGGCGTCACAAACATCGGTTACGCCGCGTTCGCTGGCTGTGCCAAGCTGACGAATCTAACTCTTCCCTCCACTGTGACCGGGATTGATACCAGTGCTTTTGCCGACTGCGCCAGCCTGGTTGGCATCTACTTCGAAGGCAACGCCCCGGCTGGCGACTCCTCCATGTTCGGCTTCGACAGCGCCGTGACTGTTTATTACCTCCCAGGCACGACCGGTTGGGGACCCACTTTTGCCGGCGCGCCGACGAGGCTGTGGAACCCAACGGTCCAAGCCGCTGGCCCCCGCTTTGGCTTAGGAAGCCAAGGGTTCGGCTTCACCATCAGGGGAACCGAGTCGATTCCGGTGCTCGTGGAAGCCTGTAGCAACCTGGCCAATCCCACGTGGACCGCCGTCGCGGCGACAACGCTTGCCGGTGGGTCGGCCTACTTTTACGATCCGGCCTGGACGAATTATTCGATCCGGCTTTATCGGCTCCGCTGGCCGTAGTGCGGTAGTAAGCCGCGGCGAATGAAATGGACTCGCGGATGTGATCCTGCCATTGGATGCTGATTGTCTTTGTCCCCCCCTCGCGCCATGCCGAATCTCGGTATCATGTCCGGCATCGGGGAAGATACTTCCCGGAGGTGGTTCACGTTGATGTCCCGTCGGCTGTTCTGCCTGCTGCTCGCGGTTTGCTCGGTGCAGGCGACCTCGGTTGCCTTCGCCCAGTTGCCGCGCTACTGGTGGTCCCGCGGCTGTGGCGGCGGCGGCGCGTTCTTCGCCCCGGCCATCAGTCCGGCGGACCCCAATACGCTTTTTGTATCCACCGATATGGGCACAGTCTTCCGCTCGCTCAACGGCGGGGCATTGTGGGACTCCTATCCGTTCGGCACACTGCAGGGCGGCCGGCTCGCCAAGGTATTGTTCACCGCGGACCCCGAGGTGCTCTACGCGCTGGATGGGCGCATGGACTACGTCACCTATAACGGCGCCAATATCTTTTGTTCGACCGACGCCGGCTGCTCATGGGCGCGGGTTCCCGGTGACCCCACCAATGGCGATGCCACGCGAAAGAAGTTGCGCGCCGATCCCGGCGGGTTTGGACGCCTGATCCTCGGTCACGATAGCGGCCTCTGGTTTTCCGCCAACGGCGGCACGAACTGGACTTCGTTTTATGCGCCCGGTTCCGGCTGCTACCTCGCCAATGCCTATTTCTCCGGCGCCAATATATTTGCCGCCGGCAATTTCGGTCTCTATGTTTCCACCAACAGCGGCGCCTCCTTTGCCGCTGCGCCGCTGACCGGCATTGGCGCCGGCCAAGGGATTATTTCGTTCTCCGGGGCCACGCAAGCGGGCCGCACCCGGCTCTATTGCGTGACCATCGACAGCGGCACGGCCAGCAACGCGACGGATGATTATCCCAGCCCGCCGGAGTCCATCTATGGCAACCCCGCGGTCTATAAGGGGGTGTATGCCTGCGATTGGCCTGGCGGCACATGGTCGCGCTGTGCCAATGGGATCAGCGCCACCGATTATCCGGCCATGGTTGCCACTAGTACCGGGCGCACGGACATCGTCTATCTCGCCGGGCTCAACAGCCAGTGGGGCGCGCCCGCGATCTACCGCTCGGATAACGCCGGCACGAACTGGCAAAGCGTGTTTGACCCCGACCAAAGACAGAACGCGTTTACCGGTTGGGCCGGCTATGATGGCGACGTCGGCTGGTGGTGGGGAGGCGCCCCGCTGGGTTTCGAGGTTTGCCCGTCCGATCCCAACTGCGCCGTCTTTTGTGACCTCGGCTTTGTGCACGGCACCACCAACGCCGGGGCCGTGTGGCAGGCGCTTTACGTGCCGCCGGCCGAGCGCAATCCCGCTTATACGACCACGCCAAAACACCGGGCCTACCACGGCATCGGTCTGGAGGATACCGCGTGCTGGTGGCTGGCCTGGCTGGACTCAAGCCGGCTCTTGGCGGGCTTCAGCGACATCGGCGCTTTGTACTCCACCAATGGCGGCGCATCCTGGATTTCCGCCGGCGCAGCCGTCGGCAATTACAACACGATTTACTGCTGCATCACCAACGGCGCCGGCACCGCCTACGCCGCGGCTGCTTCCGTTCACTGCCTCTACCAGAGCATAGACCTGACAGACGGGCAGATTGACGGAGGCAACGGCGAGGTCCTCGCCTCGGCCGACAAAGGCCAGTCCTGGCAGCTTGTGCATAACTTCAACCATCCCGTCGTTTGGCTGGCATTGCACCCAACCAATGCGAATGTCATGTATGCCAGCGTTGTTCACAGCACCGCCGGAGGCATCTTCGTCACCAGCAATCTGCTCGCCGGCGCCGCCTCCACCTGGGCGCCCTGCGCCTCGCCGCCACGCACCGAGGGCCACCCGTATTCCGTCCAGGTGCTGCGCGACGGGACACTGATCTGTTCCTACTCCGGGCGCCTCACCACGGTGTTCACCCACAGCTCCGGCGTATTTGTCAGCACTGACGGCGGGGCCGCCTGGACCGACTGTTCGGTCCCCAACATGGAGTGCTGGACCAAGGACCTCGTCGTCTATCCGTTCGACCCCGGCCAGAACACCTGGTTTGCCGGTGTCTTTGAGGCCTGGGGCGCGGACCGCCCTTATCAAGCGGGCGGCCTCTACCGCACCACGGATCGGGGACAGCACTGGACCGCCTTCACCGTTGCCGGGTGGCCTTCGCTATACCGCGTGGAATCAATCGCATTCCATCCCGCCAACACCAACTTCGCCTGGATCACCACCGAAGACTCCGGCCTGCTTTATTCCACCAATATCCTCGCCGTGACTCCGGTCTTTCTGCCTGCCACGAATTATCCGTTCATCCATCCGACCCGCCTCTTCACCAATCCGTACGACTTCGGCGAGCTTTGGGCGGCCAGTTACGGCAACGGCCTGCGCGCGGGCTGGCTGACCGAACCGCGCCCGCTGCTGGCGCAGCTTGCCGTCACCAACAACGTGGCCGGCATCCGCGGTAGCGCGCACGACGGCCAGCGTCTCATCCTCCAAGGCAGCACTGACCTGATTACGTGGACAGACCTGGCCACGAACCTGGTGATCAACAACTGCTTCTCTGACACCGAGGCCGCCACGAACCGCGTTCGCTTCTACCGCACGAAATGCGCCTCCCCGGCGATCGGTCAGAACTGAACTTACCGTTCCAGTCGGAAACTGGCCGGGGCGAACGCCGCGAGCTTGAACGTGAAGGCGTGGTTGCGAATCCTCACTGCGTCGCCCGCCGGCTCGCCGCGCAGGTTCACAGGCATGGCGCGGGTGGCGGCAAAATCGGCCGGCAGTGTCACCGTGAGCAAACCGGGATTTCCGGCCTGTTCCCAAACCCTCAGCAGCAGTTGATCCCGAGGCTGGCGGGATTGACCACAAAGAACGCAAAGAACGCAAAACATCCAGGGAATGGATGTGTTTCTTTGTGACCTCTGCGTTCTTTGCGGTTCATCGCTTCGGCCGCCGGGCATGGCTGGCACAACCGCCTCGCGCGTCTAAAGCCCGCCTTGACTTGGCCGGCATGACGCCCGTTTAATAGCGGCGGTTGGCATGGTGCCGCCAGACAAATGACCCGATGAATGCGAACGCAGCGACCCCTCCCATGAAGAGCAATCCAACGCCCCGTCTGCTTGGCAGCCCTGGCCGGCTACGGCTGGCAGGCCTCCTGGCGGCGCTCTGCCTTCAACCGCAGGTCTGGTGTATGGCTGATGCAGACGTTGCCGCCAGGGTAGTTGCCGTTCCGCCCGCTGGTTCGGGCAATGCGCTCTACCCCGCCAACCGCCAGCCCCTGGCTCCCAGCCGGTTCATCAAGCTGCCCATCGGCAGCATCACCCCGAAAGGCTGGCTCCGATTCCAGCTCCAGCTCGAGGCCGACGGCATGACAGGGCATCTGGAAGAGATTTCCCAATGGTGCAAGTTCAACGATAGCGCCTGGGCCTCGCCCTCGGGTGAAGGCAAGTTCGGTTGGGAAGAGCTCCCGTATTGGCTCAAGGGATACGGCGATCTCGGTTATGTTCTGAACGACCCGAAGATCATCCGGGGCGCCCGCAAATGGATCGATGCCACCCTCTCGAGCCAGGAAGCCGATGGTTACTTCGGCCCGCGCGCCAATAAGACCGGGCTGGAAGGCCACCCCGACCTCTGGCCCCACATGGTCATGCTCAACGTGCTCCAGTCCTTCTACGAGTTCAGCGCCGATGAACGGGTCATCCCCTTCATGACCCGCTACCTCAAGTGGCTCAACGCCCAACCCCCCGAAACCTTCGGGCGCGGCTATTGGCCCAAAATCCGTTTTGGGGACACGATCGAGTCCGCCCAGTGGCTCTACAACCGCACCGGCCAGCCCTGGCTGCTGGATTTGGGCAGGAAAATCCATGACAACATGGCCCGCTGGGACACCGGCATCATCAATTGGCACAACGTCAATCTCGCCCAGGGATTCCGCGAGCCCGCCGTCTATTACCCACAGGCGCGCGACCAGAAACTCCTGGATGCCGCCGAGGGCAATTACCAGGCTGTTATGGGCGTGTATGGCCAGTTCCCCGGCGGCGGGTTCGCTGGCGACGAGAATTGCCGCCCGGGCTACACCGATGCCCGCCAGGGTTTCGAGACCTGCGGCATCGTCGAGTTTATGCACAGCTTCGAGATGCTCGTGAAAATCTCCGGCAACCCGCTCTGGGCCGACCGCTGCGAGGACCTCGCCTTCAACTCCCTGCCCGCCGCGCTCACGCCGGACCTCAAAGGGCTTCACTACCTAACCTGCGCCAACCAGGTCCAGCTCGACAAAAACAACAAATCCCCCGGCATCCAAAACGGCGGCACCATGTTCTCATACAGCCCCTACGAGGTCTATCGCTGCTGCCAACACAATGTCTCGCACGGCTGGCCCTATTACGCCGAAGAACTCTGGCTGGCCACCCCTGACCGCGGCCTCTGCGCCTCCCTCTACTCCGCCTGCCAGGTCACCGCCAAAGTCGGCGACGCCCTCCGCGTCACTATCTCCGAAGACACCGATTATCCCTTTGGCCAGAGCGTTGAGTTCAAGCTCTCCGCTCCCCAGCCCGCCACATTCCCGCTTTACCTCCGCATCCCCCGCTGGTGCGCCAACCCCTCCGTGGCCGTCAATGGCGAGACGGCGCCCCTCGATTCCAGGCCCCTGGCTTATGCCGTCCTGGACCGCACCTGGAAAGACGGCGACCGCCTCTCGTTGCGCCTGCCCATGAAGGTCTCCGTCCGCAAATGGGCAAAAAACAACAACTCCGTTTCGGTGGACTACGGTCCGTTGAGCTTCTCGCTCAAAATCGGCGAGCGGTATTCCCGTTATGGCGGCACGCCGGCCTGGCCCGAGACCGAAGTCTTCCCGACGACGCCATGGAATTACGGCCTGGTGCTCGATGACCGGGACCCGGCCAAGTCGTTTGAGGTCGTGGCCAAACCCGGTCCCGTGCCGCTTAACCCCTTCACGACAGAAAGCGCGCCGATGGAACTGCGCGTCCGGGCCAAAAAGATCGCCGCCTGGAAACAGGACAGCCTCGGCCTGGTCGGCAAACTCCAGCCCAGCCCGGTCAAGTCCGACGAACCCATCGAGACCGTCACGCTCATCCCGATGGGCGCCGCCCGCCTCCGCATCTCGGCCTTCCCGGTCATTGGGGAAGGGCAGGACGCCCACGAATGGACCGCCCCCAAGACGCCCCCTGTCTCCGCTTCGCACTGCAACGAGGGCGATTCCCCGGAGGCCATGATCGATGGCCTCGAACCCAAGAACTCCAACGACCACTCCATCCCCCGCTTTACCTGGTGGGACCATCGCGGCAGCGCCGAGTGGGTCCAATACGGCTTCGCCCGGCCCCGCACAGTTTCTGCCGTCGAGGTCTATTGGTTCGACGATACTGGCGTGGGGAGCTGCCGTGTTCCGGCCTCCTGGAAGCTTCTCTACCAAGAGGGCGAGAATTGGAAGCCGGTGGAAGACGCCTCCGAATTCGCCGTCCGCGTGGACACCTACAACCGCCTCCGTTTCAAGCCCGTCCGGACCACGGCCCTGCGCCTTGAGGTCCGGCTCCAGCCTGGCTTCTCCGGAGGCATTTTGCAGTGGAAGGTCGGGGAATAGCAGGGCGGTCTGCATCCCGAAAAGCCGGGCTTGATTTGATCGGCTTGCAAGGTCTTGCCGTGTTTCGCGGCCCCGGGGGGTTGGCCAACCAGCTTTCAGTCGGGCAGCACCTTGACGCGGATATTCCTGAAGCACGCCTTGCTGATACGCCCGGGCATTGGAGGATGTCCCTGAAGGGCAAATGTGCCCCGGGGCAGCCAAGTCACTCCTGTGGAGAGCTTATGCTGGACATCAGCGTCGGCAATCTTGTACTCGAACATGGTCTGGCCATCGAGCTTCACGGTCACAGACCCGTTCTGGTAGAGGACCTCCTGGGTGTACCAGACGTTATCCTTCACGGGCGGTTTCGGCAAAATCGTGGTCGTCTCCTTGTTGCTCGCCGGGGGCGCTTCCGGCCCCCACGATATGTTGCGGATGCCATAGAGGCTGCCGGTCCGGCGCCAGTCCACGTGGCTGTTGTCCACCTGGCATTCCAGTCCGAGCCTGGGCCAGCCGGACTCCTGATAATCCGTGTGGAAATAAATCCCCGAGTTCGCGCAAGGGAACGTCAGGACGTCCACTCGAAGGTCAAAGTTCTTGAAGGAGTGGCTGTTCACGCTTCCGACATAGAACAAGTGAGCGGGGCTGCGGGTCGTCGCGGGACACTCCATCACGATCATGCCGTCACGGACTTGGAAGACGCCGGCATTCTGGCCCACCTTCCAGCCGTCGAGGGTGTTTCCGTCGAAGAGGCTCACAAACCCGGTTTCCGGCTGGGGCGTCTCGGCGGCCCATAAACCAGTGGCCAGCAGCAGGCCCAGGGCGGCGGTTGGGAAGAACTTGGTGTTGCGCGGTTTTTGTAGAACAAAGCTCATGGTGGTACTCATAGATTGGCGCCATTCTGGGCAGACCGAAGGGAAAGTCAAGCCGTTCAGACCGACCATCAGAAACCAGCCGGCGTGGTTGAAACATTCCGCCGCCGCCGGAAACCAGCCCGCCACTAACAGACAGGCCAGGTTGCTCATCAAGACCACGCCGCACAGCGGCGCCGCCACGACGCTGGCCTGGGTGCTCACGGGCGTCACGATATGAAAATAATAGGCCGCCAGCGGCAGCGAGCCGGCCCACGCGGCAAATGAGGTGGGCAAAAGGCCGCCGACGTAGCGCGCCGGCCCTCGTCCCAGCCGCCGCCAGCGGGGCAGCAGCGCCTCCGGCAGCATTGGGTCCGGCGCTGTCAGGCGCTCTGCCCATCGCCGCAAGGGCGGCAGGAGCAGGAGGATGCAAAGCACGACCAGGAACGAGAGCTGAAAGCCGGCCTGGAAAACCTGTGACGGCTCCCAGGTGAGGGTCATAATTGTCAGCACTCTAACCGCCATTCTTTTTTCGCCAGGAAAGCCCAGTAAACCAGGGTTTTCTCCTCATTCCAGGCAAATGGGCAGGAGTTGATGCGGCTAAATTTCTCTTGCACTCCCTTGGCAAAAGGCGTAAAAGCGTAAGCGTTGTGAAAAGTCTGTGGTTGCCGGGGACTCTATTGTCCATCCCGGTGAGGCTTGAGAACCTGCCGGAGTTGATATGGACATGCTGCTTCTCGACGGAAAGCGAAAGGATATGAAAACAACTAAAGCAGTATTCGGAATTATCACCATCACAATGTCTATCGTGCGTCGGGTCCCCGTTTTGACTCTGCCGCTGCTGTTGCTGCTGATACTGCCTGGTGTGGTGCAAGCCCAATTCGACTACACCAACACAAACGGCACGATCACGATAACGGGATACACCGGTCCTGGCGGTGCGGTGACCATTCCCAGCGAGACCAACAACCTGCCCGTCACCAGCATCGGCGATAGGGCGTTCGATCACTGCACCAGCCTGACCAGTGTCACGATCCCCAACGGCGTCACCAGCATTGGGACCAATGCGTTTTTTTACTGCATGAGCCTGACCAGCGTCACAATCCCCGACAGCGTCGCCAGCATCGGGGAATCGGCGTTCGGCGACTGCTTCAACCTGGCCAGCGTGACGATGGGCAACAGCGTTGCCAGCATTGGGGACTCTGCGTTCGCGGACTGCACCAGCCTGACGAGCGTGACCATCCCCAACAGCGTCACCAGCATCCCGGATGGTGCGTTCTGGGGCTGCGCCAGCCTGACCAGCGTCACGATAGGCAGTAGCGTCACCAGCATCGGCGATAGGGCGTTCGATTACTGCACCAGCCTGACCAGCGTCACGATCCCCGACGGCGTCACCAGCATTGGGACCAATGCGTTTTTTTACTGCACGAGCCTGACCAGCGTCACGATTCCCAACAGCGTCACCAGCATCGGCGGATGGGCGTTCGATGCCTGCACGAGCCTGACCAGCGTCACGATCCCCAACGGCGTCACCAGCATCGGGAACTGGGCGTTTGCTTTTTGCACCAGCCTGACCAGCGTCACGATTCCAAGCAGTGTCACCAGCATCGCGGATTCGGCGTTCGCAGGCTGCGGGAGCCTGACCAGCGTCACGATTCCTGGCAGCGTCACCGCCATCGGGGACAGCGCGTTCTCGAGTTGTTCCAATCTGACGCGCGTGACCATACCCAACAGCGTCACCAGCATCGGCAGCTCTGCGTTCTGCGACACGGGTTTGACCAGCGTCACGATTCCTGGCAGCGTCACCAGCATCGGCGGAGGGGCGTTCTCAGGCTGCGGGAGCCTGACGAGCGTGACCATCCCCAACAGCGTCACCAGCATCGGGAACTATGCGTTCTGGGGCTGCGCCAGCCTGACCAGCGTCACGATAGGCAGTAGCGTCACCAGCATCGGCGACTATGCGTTCGCTCTCTGCACCAGCCTGACCGGCGTCACGATCCCCAACGGCGTCACCAGCATTGGGACCAATGCGTTTTTTTGGTGCACGAGCCTGACCAGCGTCACGATTCCCAACAGCGTCACCAGCATCGGCGACTATGCGTTCGGTGTCTGCACCAGCCTGACCAGCGTCACGATTCCCAACAGCGCCACCAGCATCGGGAACGGGGCGTTCGTTGGGTGCACCAGCCTGACGAGCGTGACCATCCCCAACAGCGTCATTAGCATCCCGGGCGGTGCGTTCATGAATTGCGGCGGCCTGACCAGCGTCACGATTCCCAACAGCGTCACCAACATCGGGAACGGGGCGTTCCTTAACTGCACAAGCCTGACCAGCGTCACGATCCCGAACAGCGTCACCAGCATCGGCGACTATGCGTTCGGCTACTGCTCGAGCCTGACCAGCGTCTATTTTGCGGGTAACGCCCCCAGCTTTGGTTTGGGTGTGTTCGTCTCGGGTGGTCTTTCAGCGTACCACGACCCCGCGACGGTCTATTACCTGCCTGGGACCACCGGCTGGGATGGCGTGTCCACCAACACCGGTGTCCCGGTCGTGCTGTGGCTCCCGCAAGTGCAGACAAGCAATGCCACCTCTGGCGTTAAGAGCAATCAATTCGGCTTCACCATCAACTGGGCCAGTGGTATGACCGTCGCAGTGGACGCCTGCACGAATCTGGCTAATCCCACCTGGATTCCACTGGCTACCAACACCCTCACCAGCGGCACAGCCTATTTCAGCGACCCAGAGTGGACGAAACATCCCAGTCGTTTCTATCGTCTCAGGATGCCGTGAGGATAATCAGCATCGCATCATCAAACCCCACGGACTAATAGCTAAAGTTAAAAGCTAAAGCCTCTTAAGGGGTCGGTCAATGAGATTGCCATAAAGGCAGCACCGCCTGCCCCGGCGGGCTGGCGCCCGAGACCTCCTCTCGGCGGCCCAACAGCCAGACCAGGTACCCCCCGCCTGCCCATCCACAGCCGCTCGGCAATCCACGCTAGCGGCATCGTCGTCCGCGAACGTAACTCGCGCGGCAGCGCCACCTTGCTCGCGTCCCCTCTGCGTTTTGCCCTCAGAACCTTTTCGGTCCAACCCAGCCGTTTGAGGCCCTCCACCACCAAGCACTCCGCTTGCGCCTCGGACGCCTCCTGCACCGCCTCCCCAAAGTGGCGCGGCCCAGGCCGCGCGCTCACCTGCTCCAGCAACCGGTCATCTCCGGAGATCGGCTCCTGCCGGTCGCCCCGGTTCATGACGTGGTAGATCGCGCCGGGGTACTGGATGCGCAATTTTCGCGCCATGGGTTCACCATAGCCACCCGCCCGGTCAGCGGTCAACAAGACATTGCATTCTCGTTGACCCCCTTTACGGCTCACAAGGAGGCCATTAAACCAGGTTCCCGGCCGGCGCGCCCGTCTCTACCAACGGGCCGCGGTCGGCGCCATCTTACAGCAAACGGCACGCGCAGCGGTTCAACGTGTCTTTTTGCGATGGACATGTCGAAAATCTCCGTGCGGCCCAGTTGTTCGACTTCCGGCAAGACTCCGTGCTGCAACGCTGGAACCGGGACAATCTGCCCCACCGCGAGCTTCTGCCCCTTGCCGGTTTGCGACCTGATTGAAATCCGAAAGCTGAGGGAAATCCTCACACGGATCTTCAAGGGCCCTTGGGCCCCTCGCTGAAGCTCCGGCAGGAGCGGCATATTCATAGCCAGCCAGCCCTTACAAACCGATCTTCAAGCTGGCCGGAAGGCGTAGCGCAGGCTTCGAGCCTGCTGTACCGCGGATTTCCAATCCGCAGGCGCGGCCGAGCTATGCCGCTCCTGCCGGAGCTTGGGGGAGCCGAATGGCCGCGTTGCTATAAATATGCCGCTCCTGTCGGAGCTTGCACCCGTCAGCGCGAAGGTCCGTGTAGGGAGCAGCCCAAACAGGCCGGGCGCGGCCACGCAATGATACGCCCCCGGCCAGCCGGCGCGGCAGCAGTTCCCCCGGCAACATCGGGTCCGGGCCGGTCACGCGCTCGGCCCATCGCCGCAACGGCGGCGGGAGCAGGATGATGCAAAGCACGACTACAAAGGAGAGCTGAAGATCCGCCTGGAATGTGCCGGTGCCGGCCGCTCCATCCACCTGCACCTCCGACCTGCCGCTGCTCAAGGGGACCGGTGCCGAGAGGACGAGACAGCAGGAGAAGGTCATCTGGAACCTGGGTGAGCTGAATTGAGGGCATTGGGGCAGCAGTTTGATGACGGGCAGGCCTGAGCGGTGGAATGTTCTTGACTCTGCCGCTCAGGAGGCGTTCAATCTGGCAAACACAAGGTTTTATGAAAGGGCCTTACTGGAAATTGGGTCCGGTCACAAGTCTTGGACCTGGCAGGAGGTTCAGTGGCAGTCCAGCATTTACCCTCATCGAACTGCTGGTGGTCATCGCCAGCATCGCGATTTTGGCAGCGATACTTCTTCCGGCATTATCGAAGGCCAAGGCCCGAGCGCTGTCCACCCAGTGTAAGAGTAACTTGCGAGAGATGGGCATCGCGTTGCGGATGTACGTCGATGACAATAAACAAGCTTATCCGTACGATTTTTACGTGCCGGCGGGCAACCCCAAAGGGGCGTTTTTCTGGTTTGACGGTTTAGCGCAATACCTGCCGAACACGCAATGGGGGGCGGGAGTTTTCCAGTGCCCCACCTACAGGTGGACGGTCTATGAAGGCAAGGGTGCCAGCACCAACGGGGTTGTGGACGCGGGAGGGAGTTACGCCTATAACGGCATGGGCGCTGATGGCATCTTAGGTATGTCGGGCTGGATACGGGCGGGTCTCGGGCAGCCCGCTTGCTTGGGCATCGGGTCTCCATGGGCTAATCGGCCCGTCCGCGAAAGCGATGTTAAATCGCCGGCGGACCTGTACGCCTTGGGCGACGCGCGCGTTTCCACTTGGCCCAACGGCTGGGTGATCGGACTATTCGATTACGAGCCGGTACTCTACAACACGTTGCCCATCCAGAAAATGCCTCACCCAACGGCGTTCAACATGCTGATAGCTGATGGACATGTCGAAGGCGTCAGGACGAACGTGCTTTTTGGGACGAGTGCGGCTTGCCATATCCGATGGAACAATGACGACCTCCCGTGATTGGTGTTAAGGGGTCATTAAGGGGTCAATGAGATTGTCATAAAGGCAGCACCGCCTGCCCCGCCGGGCTGGCGCCCGAAACCCCCTCCCGGCGGCGCAACAGCCAGGCCAGGTACCCCCGCCTGCCCATCCACAGCCGCCCGGCAATCCACGCTAGCGGCATCGTCGTCCGCGAACGTAACTCGCGCGCCAGCGCCACCTTGCTCGCGTCCCCTTTGCGTTTTGCCCTCAGAACCTCCTCGGTCCAACCCAGCCGTTTGAGGCCCTCCACGACCAAGCGCTCCGCTTGCGCCTCCGACGCCTCCTGCACCGCCTCCCCAAAGTGACGCGGCCCAGGCCGTGCCCTCACCTGTTCCAGCAACTCCCGACGGCCAAGGAACCACCTCATTCCGGCCACCAGGTTGGGCTGGGGGGTCTCGACCACCAGATGAAAGTGGTTGCTCATCAGGCAAAGCGCATGCACTTGCCACCCCTCTTCTTCCGTCGCCCCAAGCGACTGATTCGCTGTCGTGCGCCCGGGCGATTCCGTGGGTACGCTTTCACCTTGACAGTCTACCGCTCATGGCGTACGCTTATTCGACGAAGAATCACATCGCAATCTGAGCTATGGACGGGCCGGATAAACACTCTGCCCCCGGGGAGCTTACACGTGTTGCTACCGGACCACCGCCGTCCAAAGCTCCTGCCGGGGACAAGGCGCCCACGGAGAAACGGGCGGGTATTGGCCAACGCCTTCCCGTAAAGCCGGTGTTTTGGCTGTGCGCGTTGGTCTTGTCTGCATCCATCAGCAATGTGATCTACCTTGCGATCATCGGCCCTAAGCCTGGAGGACAATATCGGATCGCCGTCGCGCTGCTCTGCTTTTCGCTGAGCACCGTCGGAGGGCTTCTATTTGCCACCAAAGAGAGTGACATAAGGGGAACAGTAGGCTTGTTCACGCTACACATAGCTGGTCCTGCTGTGACGTGGCTGGCAGCGCTCCTGATCTTCAGTTGGATCTTCCCTGAAACGCTCATGCCCAGTGTGCAACCCGAAAGCTTGGCTTCGCTTGGCAAACTGGTGATGGATGCCGATGCTGCAAATGGCTGGCAGACCTTCAGCGAGTGGGAGCGGCGGCTTGGGCAACTGGACAACCTCTTCCACAAGGACTACCAGTACCATGTACAGAATTTTCTCTTCGCAACTCTCGACACGGGCCCAAGGAAGACCAAGCTGAACTACCCAACGGTGGAAAGTCTCTTTGTCTATCCTCCTCCCAGAGGAAGAAACGATCACCGAAAGGTCAAGGCGATCAAGATACAACGCATCAAGAGCAACGACTCCGAAGGACCTATTGACCTTTTCGCCACCGCGAAAACTACGACATCATCAGGGACGTGTGCGTCGCTCCTATTCGTCAAAGAGGCGGGCGGAGCAGTGACTCGCGCCCAAAGCGATGTGAGTCCGTTCTGGTATCCGATGAAGGCACGGCAGAAAGATGCGCTGATTATAGCCAGCTACGAGGACGAGGAGATGGATGGTGACTGGTTCCAAGTCAATATCACAAAATACATCCAGAACGGAACCGCGGTCGCCGACTTGGCCGTCGCATCGTCACGGCCAATCTTGACGGACACGGTGGAATGCTGGTTGATCAAAGGTTCGCTGTTTATTCAGGGAGGAGAAATTCCCTTAAGTTTCAAACGTGCTCCGCAAAGCAATCTAGTCTTGGACATTGCTCGTATTCGAGAGGATTTGCTTCCCTGGCTTGAATCCTTGGACAAGTGGCTCCAAAGTCCTCGGGGGGGTGGGAGTGATACGAACGGGGCTAAGCTCCTGGAGCGTATGCTCGCGGACTTGAAAGGTACCGGCGCCAACAGCAATAGGTTCCTTCCCGATTCAGACTACATAAGTCGCTTCGCCTACCGACTGGACAAAGCTGATCACGTCGCCTCCATGGCTTACCTTTGGGCCAAGTAGGTGCGCCCGCTGAGCAGCTTATTGCGCCCAGAGCAGGTCGGCCTGGTGTAGGGCTTCCCGCCTGCGGCGGGATGGGCGTCGGAGCTAATAGAACGTGCGCCTGCCAAAGGCGGCGCCCGTGGTAATAGACCGGTGGAACAAAACACCGAGCCGGAGGGAGCCGGAGCCGGAGAGCAGTCTCCGCCAAAGTGATCGAGAGGGAGGGAAAAGAAAGGAAAGGGAAAGGAAAGGGCTCAGACCGGAATGGCGCTTAGACAAGACCTAAAACTCTTTTGTTAAGGGGTCGCCCAATGAGATTGCCATAAAGGCAGCACCGCCTGCCCCGGCGGGCTGGCGCCCGAAACCTCCTCCCGGCGGCCCAACAGCCAGGCCAGGTACCCCCGCCTGCCCATCCACAGCCACCCGCCCGGTCAGCGGTCAACAAAACATTACACAGAATGCGTATTCCGACGCATTTCGGACAGTGATTCCGATTTAATTCGGACAGCCATCCGATTCATTTCGGACGCGGTGCCGATTTAATTCGGACAGCGATCCGGCGAATATTCGGACAGTTTTTCG
>Ga0181524_10000327_pt1 | contig 57561 bp, 56 predicted proteins | sample PEATcosm2014_Bin_34_FD_119761 | JGI IMG/M metagenome (GOLD analysis project Ga0181524, IMG submission 119761) | Peatland microbial communities from MTU Mesocosm Facility, Houghton, MI, USA - PEATcosm2014_Bin05_60_metaG | ecosystem: Environmental > Terrestrial > Soil > Wetlands > Peat | place... | reverse complement strand
GTGCCGCTCAGCTTCTGTCCCGACTGCTGCCACGTCAGCGTGAAGGTGCCGCTGAAAGCGCCACTGTAGCTCCCCAACCATGTTCCTGATAGAGGGCCGTGCTTGGGCGGATGGGCGGTGTGGTAGCGCGTCTGGACTGTCGGGGCCGAAGCCCAAGTGGAGTTGCTCCAACCAGGAGCGACCGCGACAAGCGCGGCCACAGGAAGTGAACGGCCTCCTCGATGGGCATGGCGGCAAGTGATTCGACCAGCAGGTCGGCCGCGCTCAGGTCGTGGTGGCGCGTCATGGTGTTGGGCACGGCCACGCAGGCAAGCCCGGCTGACCGGGCCGATTGAAGGCCGTTGGCCGAGTCCTCCACGGCGATGGCCCGGGCCGGCTCGACGTGCAGCCGGCTGCACGCGTCGAGGTAGAGATCTGGCTCCGGCTTGGCCGCCAGATGACCGTCGGGGCAGCTGACGACGACGAAGTGACTGTCCAGCCCGACGTCTGCCAGGCGGCCTTCGACCCACAACAGCGGCGAGCTCGATGCCACCGCGACGCCCATCCCGAGGCGGTCCGCGCCCTCGATCCACTCTCGGACGCCCGGAAGCGGGCTCAAGTCCTCGAGAAGCAGCTCCTCGTTCCGTTCGATCTGGCGTCGCAGCTCGGCCGCCGGCGAGAGCGGGAGCGCGCTCCGCTCCGCGAGGGTGGCGAAGGGGTCGAAGCCGTGATCGCTCCCGACGCCAGCCGACCACTCCTCGAGCGTGAAGGAACATCCGTAGCGGGCAAACATCTCCACCCAAACCTCGTGGATGATCGGCTCGGTACCGACGATGACGCCGTCAAGGTCGAACACGACCGCATCAAAGGCCCGGTCGCCGTCTTGGGACGCGGAGCGCTCACATGATGGCCCGGACATGCCGCCAGCGTGGCGCCACGGCCGCGCCCGTGTCCAGTCCGGATCGCCCCGTCTCACACGAGAATGCGAGAGCTGTCTCCGGCCGTGCTCTGAAGACACGATCCCGGCCGCGTCGACGCGAACCGGGTCACATCGAGGGCAATCCGACCTTGACCCAGTCGGAGATGCCGCCAGCCGAGAGCGCTCCCTGGGCTCCCAGTATCGTGGCGCCAAGCACAGCCGAGCGGTGACCGCAGGCCGTCGCCTCGATCGTCAGGAGCCGTGTCGCGACGGGATGCGCCTGCTCGTAGACCACGGACCGAATCCCGGACAAGAGGGTGTCCTGAAGGACCGCAAGGGCCCCGCCGACGATGATCCGCCGCGGATTGTAGAAGTTGACGAGCGATGCCAGGACCTCGCCGATGTGTTGCCCGGCGACGCGGACCAGGCGCAACGCCCGCGCGTCGCCGGCTTGGCTCAGGCGCACCACGTCGCTCGTGTGCTGTGCAGCCAGCCCTTGGGCGCTGAGCTGGCGAGCGAGCGCGGCACCGGACGCCACCGCTTCGAGGCAGTTGAGGTTGCCACAAGAGCACACCGCTTCTTCTTCCACGGCCACCCGTACGTGGCCGATGTTCCCGGCCGCATCATCGGCGCCGCGGTGCACCTGGCCGTGGGTGATGATGCCGCACCCGATCCCGGTCGCCACCTTCACGAACAGCAGTTGCTCGTTCACCAGTCCGCGGGACCAGTACTCGCCGAGGCCCATGACGTTGACGTCGTTGTCGACGAAGATCGGTACCTCGAAATGCCTCGAGAGCAGCTCCGGGACGACTACTCCGTCCCACCCCCGAAGGACTGTGTGCACGACCGTGCCCGTCGCGAACTCGACCGATCCCGGCAAGCACATACCGATGGCCTTGACGTCCTGGAGCGACCGGCCCTTCTCCTCCAACATCTCGTGAAAGCGGTTGACCAGCCATGCCAGCATGCCGTCGGTGTTCTCGGCGACGCCGATCTCGATCCCGCGCTCTGCCTCTGGCTGCCCGCCCAGCGTCGCCATGGCGACGCGGACATGCATGGCACCGAGGTCGGCGGCCAACACGACCCCGGCCGTGGGGTTCAAAGCGAGAAGGGTCGGCCGCCGGCCGCCGGAGGAGGGACCGTCGCCCGCCTCGATGAGCACTCCGAGACGGAGCAGTTCGTCGACTCGCTGCGAAATGGTCGACCGGGCCAGTCCGGTGATCCGCGCCAGCTCTGCTCGCGTCGATATCTGTTGTTGCACGATCAAAGACACGAGCTGGGCGAGCTCGGGCCAAAGATGATCCTCGTTGCCCACAGGGCCCAACGTACCCGGCTTCTGACTTGTCGACAACAGACTTAATCGGTAGACAGTCGCATCTCTAGATCAGAATCAGATCCCCGAATCCTTTCCAGCCCCGAAGCGCGGCAAAGAATTGCCGCTCGAACAGGATCAACTAGAACTTCGATCGAACTAATCGGCAATGGTGTCCTCCTGGCAGCAGACTGACAGCATGCGCGGGCAAGAGCTGCCATTCCACGCCTCAGGAGGTCTTCGCCCGGGCGGCTCGGGGGACACTCACCTTCAGCGGTCCGAGAATGGCCTCATTTGCGAGCGCATCGCCCTCGTTTTGGGCGGGTGGCTAGGTAGAAGGCAAACCCAGCCCACAGACAGCGAAAAATCGCCCGAGTGGTACGTGCCCGTCGTTCGGGACGACTTGGAGGCGTGCCAGGAGCCGCCGCCCAAGGACCGGCCGCCGGCCTTCATTTTCCACGTGCCGGACATGGAGTTACCTGACACCGAGCCCGCGTAGGTGATTGATTTTGAGCCGACGGTGCCGAAGCGGATAAAGGCGCCTTGGACGGTCCCGTTGATACTTGTGGGCACGTCGTTTAGCCCAGAAACCTTGATCGTGCCGCTCAGGTTCTGTCCCGACTGCTGCCACGTCAGCGTGAAGGTGCCGCTGAAAGCGCCACTGTAGCTCCCCAACCATGTTCCTGATAGAGGGCCGTGCTTGGGCGGATGGGCGCTGTGGTAGCGCGTCTGGACTGTCGGGGCCGAAGCCCAAGTGGAGTTGCTCCAACCAGGAGCGACCGCAACAAGCGCGGCCACGCTGGTAGCGAGGGCCAGCCTCGGTGCAATGGGCAAACGCCAGGACATGTGATACCCCCCCCTTGGCCATAGCCGTGCCATACATTAGCGCCGCGGTTTGACCCTGCACCAGAGGTAGGTAAAGCCTTTGCCTCGAAAACTGATGAAGCTGCGCTGCGCGGCAGGCCGAGGCCGCGCTGGCGTCACCGGGGCGCCGGCCCCGTGCCAAGTGGCGGTATCTGCCGGATGGCGCGCTGGGCGGGAAGGCGGGAATGGCGGCAAGGCTTCGTTCCGGCGACGTGGAGCAATCGTCAGCTGGAGGCGAGCCGGAGGTCCAGGAGCAGCGCCCAGGCGGTCATCAACCCGAAGAAGCACGCCAGCAGGACGCTCGGCACCAGCCAGTACAGCCCACCCCCGCCCTGTGCGAGCAACGTCGTGCCCGCCACGGCCAGGCACAAGTAGCTCAGAAGTCCCGGGAAGATCTCTCCCACCAGTCTCCCGAGGCGTCCGACCACGGGCAACGGAGAACGCTTCTCCGATCGGACCGCCCGACGGTCGACCGCCAACCGGTAGCCGATCAGTACCACAGACGAGACGATCAGCTCCAGGGCCAGGGCGCTGCGGGGCTGAGCGGGAACGAGCAGGAAGAACCCGATGAACATCGGACTCGCGAGCAGGGCCATCGACTGCCAGGCACGAGACGGGAGACTCGGGTGTTGCAGGATCCGAGCGAGATTCATCGAGACAGCCACGAACACCAATCCGGACAACGTGGCGGCGGCGAAGTCGGCCCCGGGCGGCGCTGTAGGCGGTTATGACGACGCCCGGCCTCCCCCGTGCGATCGGGTCACCGAAAAGAAAAGCGAGCTCCCGAGGCGCAAGTGACATCCTCGAGGAGAGCCCGTTGGTTGGTCAAGAAGGCGGGATTTGAACCCGGCGGTGGCGCAGGCGACCCTTGCACGTTCGTCGCAGGGAGCTCCGAGACCCACACTTTCGAACGCTCCGAGACAGAAGCCACGTGACACACGAACCGATTATACATACCTGTGTTATCGGGCGGAGTATCATCGGAGGCGTGGCGACACGGAATCCTTACAGCTACGGCGGGCCAGTGAGTGGCCCGCATTTCATCGGCCGGGACGCGGAGGTCGCCGACTTGGTGTCCCGCATGGTCAGCGGCATCAGCGTGGTTGTCACTGCACCCCGCCGCTACGGCAAGACCTCGCTCATCGACCGCGCCGCCGAGCTCGTTTGCGAGGACCACGGTGCGGTGATCTCCGTGAACCTGATGCACTGTCCGGGGCTCGACACCTTCGCTAGCCGCCTCGTCGCCGGGGCCTACACAACCGAAGGCGGGCGGGTACGCAGGGCTCGTCAGGGTCTCCCCGAGCTGCTGCGACGGCTCAGGGTGCAGCCCGCTCTGACCCTCGATGACACGGGCAAGCCTCGCTTCACATTCGGGGGTCTCGCCGAGCGTGATGCGATCGTTGTTCTGAACGACGTATACGCGATTCTCTCCTCTCTCGCCAAGGAACGGCCCGCGGTATTGATCCTCGACGAGTTCCAGGCGGTCGGGGAGCTGGGCGGTGGGCTCGCGCCTGCCCTCAAGGCGCTTGGGGACCAGCATCCGAAGGTGTCGCTCATTGTGGCTGGATCGCGCCAGCACCTCATGGACGCCCTTGTTCTTTCCCGCGGAGCACCGCTCTACAACATGGCCGAGCGCCTTGCCCTCGGGCCGATCGACAAGCACGTCATGGTCCGCTACCTAGTTGACCGGTCGCGCCACGGTACGAAGGAGATGAGCGAGGCAGCGGCTGAACGCATCTGCGAACTCGCCGGACCGGTTCCCTACGACATCCAGCGCCTGGCCTACGAGGTCTTCGACCGAGCCGGAGATCGGATCGCCAGCAGCGATGCTGACGATGGCATGAGCGGGGTGATCCGACGCGAAGACCCGAACTTTACCGATGGGTTCTCCAGGATGTCGATCAGACATCGCCGGGTGCTCGTCGGCATCGCCGTGCGCCGCCGGGTTGAGCAGCCCTACACCGCAGCGTTCGCCAGAGACGTCGGCTACGCGGGACCACCAGGGGTTCGGCGTGCGATCGAGGCGCTCAGCGCCGACGAGACCCTCTCGGAGCGACAGGGCGCGCTGGTTGTCGCAGACCCGTTCTTTGCCGAATGGCTTCGCCGTCTATAACCATGAACGACGAGTGAGCGACGAGAGCCTCCGATACGGAGCACTCCAGCTAGAAGCGGACGCAGCCTCGTCGGCTTGTCCGCGCTCCCAGCGCAAAGCCTTGAGTTCGTCGTAGGCCAACGCAAGCGCCTGGTAGGACCTACTTGGTCGGGAAGGCGGGATTTGAACCCGCGGCCTCAGCGTCCCGAACGCTGCGCGCTACCAAGCTGCGCTACTTCCCGTCGGACGGAGCCGACCCCTGCTCGTCGCCGCCCGGTCTCGTCATCGTAGCCGCTGGCGCCTGCATAACCACCTTGGCGATCCTCCTCCTGTCCATCCTCGTGACCCGCAACGTCCAGCCGGCGAACTCGAGCTGGTCGCCCTCATCGGGGATCCGCCCGAAGCCGTCGAGCAGGAATCCGCCCAGAGTCACATAGTCGCCTTCGGGAATGGCGATCCCGAGCTCGGAGCGAACCTCGTCGACGCCGCATGCGCCGTCGACAAGGAAACGGGACCGGTCCACACGCTCGATCGCCGGCAACGTGGACCGGTCGAACTCGTCGCGCAGGTCCCCGACGAGCTCGCTCACGAGGTCGTTGATGGTGAGCACGCCCGCGACCCCTCCGTACTCGTCCACCACGACCGCGAACGCCCGCCGTGCCCGGCGCATCTCGGCGAGCATCTCGAGAGCCGGCCGGGACTCAGGGGTTAGGTAGGGCTCCCGAACCCGCTTCGCGACGTCGAGCACCGGTGAGCCACGCTCGTTCCCACTGTCTACGGCCCGAATGGCCTCGATCCCGAGCGGTCCCGGATGGAAGAGGTCCTTTACGAACAAGACCCCGAGCAGGTGGTCGAGGTCGTCCTGATAGACGGGAAAATGGCTGTGACCCGAGCGCCGCACGGCCCGAGCGACGTCGTCGAGGGTGACCGGCACCGCCAGGGCGACGACGTCGACCCTCGGTGTCATGACCTCCCGAGCCGTGGCGTTGCGCATCGACTCGAGGCCCTTTCGGATCTGCATCTCCTGCTCGGAGACCTCAGCCGAGGGCTGGCGGACGAATCTTTGAGCCTGACGGCGGAGGTTCATGTTCCGGAGCCGGCCAGCCCGGGCGAACTAGAGGTCGGCGCCGAGCGGGAGCGGTTTGTAGGACTCGTCATAGAACGTCCCCCCCTCGAGGACCGCCCGGGCGGCTCGCCGGATCCGTATCGGGTCCAGAGGCTTGACCAGCCAGCCCTCGGCGGCTGATCGGCGAGCGAGGAACACGTCGGCCCGGCGGTCGAGCAGGATCACGACCGGGACATGGGGGATCCGGCCCCCGGACTCCTCGAGGTGGAGGTCGAGGCAGATCGCCATCCCTCCCATGTTGCCCACCTGTAGATCGGTTATGAGGAGGTCGGGCGGGTCCGCTTCGACGGCGGGCCGCACCTCCTCGCCGGAACGAAGCTCGCGGATCTCGGTCTCGCCGTCCTCGAGGGCCGACCGGAGCTCGTCTAGGACCGAATCGGAGTCACTGACGATCAGAATGAGGTCCACGACCGGAGACTAATGGGTCCCTGAGCAGGTGGCGAGCGACGATCTGGAGACCGTCGAGGTCGTGCACGTCCTCTTTGAGAAACGGAACCCGTACCACCGGAGCCGGTGCGACCTCTCCCGCCAGCTCCTCGACGTAGCGTTCCTCTCGCCTGGACACGGCAAGGAAGTCGTCGAGGTTGCGCCTGAGCTCCCCGTAGGCGCGCGGGTCCTCGGCCGATGGCCTTGGCGCGGCGCCACGACGTGGGCGGAGTCCCGAATCGCCCGGAGGCCTCCCCTCGGGCCGGAAGCTCGGGAAGAGACGGTTGACCACCAGGGCGCTCACGGTGATCGAGGTCTCCGCCAGGCGCCGGGCAAAGAACCGCGACTCGTCGATCGAGTCCTCCCGCGGCGCCGCCACGAGCACGAAAGCCGTGCCTGGATCTGCCAGCAGCTCCTCGACGCGCCGGGCACGCTCCCGGAAGCCCTCCTCCATGCCCGCAAAGGCGCGAAAGAAGGCCATGGCGTCCTCGACGATCTCGGAGCCGGCAACCCGGGAGATCGTGCGCAACAGCGCGTTTGCAGCAAGAGTCATCGCCTTCAGGTAGGCGCGGGTCGGCATGAGCAGGAGCCGGAAGACCCGGTTCTCGAGAAAGCTGTACATGCGGCGCGGCGCGTCCACGAAGTCGAGAGCGTGGCGAGTGGGCGGAGTGTCCACCACGACGAGGTCGAAACCACCTTCGGAGTGCAGCTCGAAAAGCTTCTCCATCGCCATGTACTCCTGTGTGCCCGACAGAGCCGAGGTCAAATTGCGGTACAGGCGGTTCTGCAGGATCCGGTCGGCCTGCTCGGCCGACTCCGAGTAGCGGGCGACGAGATCGTCGAAGGTGCTCTTCGCGTCGAGCATGACAGCCGACAGCTCGCCGCTCCAGTCCCCGGTGATCCGCCGCGGGGTGTTGTCGAGCTCGTCCAGGCCCAAGGCGTCGGCGAGCCGCCGCGCGGGGTCGATCGTGACGACACAGGTCTTGCGACCCCGCTCCGCGCCTGCGAGGCCGATGGCGGCCGAGATAGTCGTCTTGCCCGTTCCGCCCGACCCGCAGCAGACGATGACGGACCTTCCGGACACGAGGTCCGAAAGGCCGCCGGATGCTCCCTCGCCGGTGCGCTGCGTGTTCATCTCCGGCTCTGCGTCGGCCGGCTCAGTCGTCATCGTCGACTCCCAGTTCCTCGACCTCCACCTCGACGCCCGGCTCGTCGACTACCAGGGCATCGATGTCGGCTCCGAGCGCCCGAGAGAGCACTCCGAGCTGCTTGGGACCGAGATCGGCTGTGAACTGGTAGGGCAGCGCCAGTTGGGGCAGCGGCAAGCCGGCGGCGAGGCGCTCCATCTGCATCGCCTGCAGGTCCTGGCGGCTCGAGCGGAACTCTGCGGCAGCAGCCAGTTGCGCGGCCTCCTCCGGTCCAGGCAGCTCGGCGCCGGCAGCCGCGGCGGCGGCCACCGGATCCGCGGAGAGATGCGTGAGAACCGGGTAGCACGCGTTCACGACCACCGGGGCGAGTGCGACCCCGACGAGGTCCTCGAAGCGGTAAGCCGTCTCGATCAGCTCGTTCACGGGAGTCTCCTCAGGCAGGCTGACGAGCATGACCTGGCATCGAGCCGGGTCGCGAAGCATCTCGACGACGTCCTGGGCCTGGGAACGAAGAGGACCACCCCGGGCGGCGTCCATCAGCCCGAGGGCGCTCGTGAGGAACGTCACCGCATGGCCGGCCGCCGGCGCGTCGAGAACGATCAGGTCCGAGGTGCCCGAACGCTCGAGCTGCTTGACCTTGCCGAGCACGAGCACCTCTCGAATCCCCGGGATCGCCGTCGCCACGACCTCCAGCACGCCCGCCGCCACGAGGCGCTTGGCGACACGCCTCAGGCCGTGGTCCATCAGGTACTCCACGAGGGCGTCGTCCGGTGTGATCACACGCCCCCTCACGCGACCGGCACCAAGCGGCTCGTAGAGCACCGCCTCCTCGTACTCGAAGGCCGTCTCGCGCCCGAACAGGTTGTGAAGCCCGCCAGCGTCGTCGAGCTCGACCACGAGAACCTCCAGGCCGACGTCAGCAGCCATGCGGGCAAGGGCGGCGGTGACCGTCGTCTTCCCCACGCCGCCCTTGCCGGCGACGACGACGACGTTGCTCTGCCGGCAGAATGCCTCGCGGTCCACGCTCGGCGAGACTACTGCCCGCTCCTCGCGCCTTTTCTGGCCGACCGCCGCAAGAGCCCCTTGTAAGGACAGCCGGGGCAGCGATAGGGTCTCGATGAGCCAGGCCAGATGACATTTCTGCAGGTCTGGGCTAGTGGCGCCTATGGAGTGCAGCGTTGGCGACAGCCATGGGGGAAGTCGTCAAGAGATGTGCGTAAGAACCTGGGTGCCGCGGAGTGGCCGGTGCTGAGCGTGCCGTGGGGCAAGACGAGGAGAGGCCGTGATCGCGAATCGCGGTGACGAGGTATGGCAAATCAAGGCAGCGTGCCGGGGTCCACACGCGGTCGTGTTCTTCCCTCCATCACGTCCGGAGCGCAAAGACGAGCGCCTCGCACGGGAGCGGGCTGCCAAGGAGATCTGCCGAACATGTCCCGTCCTGCAGGACTGCCTCGACTATGCCATAAGGATCCGTGAGACGAACGGGATCTGGGGTGGCCTCAACGAGGCCGAGCGCAAGCAGATCATCGACCGGGGCATCAGCGGTCCGCGGGCGGCTGCCTCCGCCTGACGGTTGGCGCCCACGGGCGCTGGGGGGTCCGACCGCTCAGTCGGCCCGTTCCAAGATCAAGCCCCGATCGGCCCGAGAGCCTCCTCGACGCGTTCCAGCAGGCGGGCGCTGCAAGTCCCCATCTCGACGAGCGGCGAGATCTCCGTCGTGACGCGCTCCGCCATGGCCGCGAAGACCGCGGCGAGCGGCCCGGCGTCGTCGAGGGCCACGGGCATGCCCGTGTCGCCGCCGGCAGCCAGGTTCGCGTCCAGCGGCACCGCCCCGATGAGCGGCGCGCCGATCTGCTCGGCAAGGCGCTGGCCGCCACCGGACCCGAAGATCTCGTAGCTCTCGCCGTGCTCGCAGGTGAACGCCGACATGTTCTCGATGACGCCGGCGACGCGGATGTGCCCTCTGCGCGCCATGTCGGCTGCCCGGCCCGCCACCTTCTGCGCTGCCTGGTTGGGAGTCGTAACCACGAGCACCTCGGTGCGGGGGATCATCCTGGCAAGGCCCATCTGGACGTCCCCCGTGCCGGGCGGAAGGTCGATGACCAGGTAGTCGAGCGCTCCCCAACGGACGTCCTCCAAGAAATGCTGCACCGCCCGGTTGAGCATGAGGCCGCGCCACATGATCGCCTCGTCCTCGCCCGAGAGGAAGCCCATCGAGATCACCTTCAGCAGGCCGGCCCCGACGACCCGCTCGAAGGGGATCATCTTGCCCGCCCGCGCCTGCACCGGACCGTCCATCCCGAGCAGCCTCGGCACCGAATGGCCCCAGACGTCGGCGTCGAGCAGGCCCACGACGAGGCCCCGGCGGGCGAGTGCCACCGCCAGGTTCACGCTGATCGAGGACTTGCCGACCCCGCCCTTGCCCGAGGCGATGGCGAGCACCTTCGCCCTCGCCGGGATGTCGGTCGTGACGGCCCTCTCCTGGGCCTTCAGCCGAGCCCTCGCCATGAGCGCCGACCGCTCGCCCGCGTCCATCACCCCGGTCCGGACCTCCACGCTTCTCACGCCGGGCAACGCCCTCACCTGGCGCTCGACATCGGTGCGGAGCTGATCACGCAGCGGGCAGGCAGCAGCCGTGAGAGCCACCTCTATGCTCACCGCGCCTTTGTCCACCGCGATCTCACGGACCATGCCGAGCTCGACGATGTCGGTGCCCAGCTCGGGGTCGATGACGCCGGTGAGCGCCGTCCGGACGGCGTCTGTCGAGACGGAGGCCGCGCCGGCAGGTCCGGTGGGCGTGAACTGCTCTACCGGGGCCGCCGGCGGTTGGAACGAATTGCTCACTGTATGATCAAGACTAACGGTGTGGTGATGGGGGGTCTTCTTGACGTCTGCACCCCACGTTCCTGGACAAAAGGAGATCTGCAGTGAGTCTTGCGACCTCGACGGTGAAGCTCGGCCAGCGCCCCAGCCCGGTGACCCTTACCGATGCCGCTGTCGCCAAGGTGACCGCTCTGCTCGAGCAGGAAGGTGACGAGGGTCTCGCTCTCCGCGTAGCCGTACGGCCCGGTGGCTGCTCGGGCTACAGCTACGAGATGTTCTTCGACGCCGAGCTGGCCGACAACGACATAGTGCGCACCTTCGGGTCCGTGCGCGTCGCAGTCGACCCCGAGAGCGCGGAGCTCATCAGGGGGGCGACGCTTGACTACCGCGACGGGCTGCAGGAAGCCGGCTTCCACATCACCAACCCGAACGCCACGCGAACCTGCGGTTGCGGCTCGTCGTTCAGCTGAGCTAGACCGAGCCGATGGCACCCACGATCGGCCCATACTCGCCCGTTGTCCGCGCGGGGCCTTGGCTCATCTGCTCCGGCCAGCTCGGGCTCGCTGACAGCTTGCTCGTCGAAGGCGGTCCCGGGGCGCAGGTCACCCAGGCGATCGGCAATCTCGCCTCGCTCCTCGAGAGCGAAGGAAGTGGCCTCGCAGACGTCGTGAAGACGACTGTGTTTCTCACCGACATGGGAGACTTTGCTGAAATGAACAACGCCTACGTCGCCGCCTTCGGCGACAATCGGCCGGCGCGAAGCGCTATTGGCGTAGTGGAACTGCCTCTCGGCGCGCTTGTCGAGATCGAGGCATGGGCGTACATGTCGCGATCACCCGCCAGCTCCGCAGGTTAGCCGTGCGCTTGCCGCGCTCCGTGCTCGGCGTTGCAACAGCGGCACTACTCGCGATCGTCGCTGGCGCCTGCGGCTCGTCGACGACGCCACCCACGACGACGACCACCCTCCCGCCCCTTCCTCCACAGATCTACGCCTATGTGACCATGATCGGGCCGGGCGCGAACATCGGCAACGGGCACAGCGTGATCCCGGTCAACGTCTCTTTGGGCGGCACCGGCGCCGGGACTGCGATCGCCGCCGGCACCTACCCCGACGCCATCGCCATCACCCCGGACGGTTCCCGTGCCTACGTCACGAACTACGACTCCGACTCGGTGACCCCGATCGACCTTCTGACCGGGAAGGACCTGCCTTCGATCCTTCTCAGCCCGACCGCGGGGCCGGCCGGCATCGCCATCGCGCCCGACGGCAAGACTGCCTATGTCACCGATGCGGGCGCCCCCGGGACGCTCGGGGACACGATCACCCCGATCGATCTCGCCACCGACAAGACCCTTCCTCCCATCACTGTCGGGTTCGGGCCACAGGGGATCGCGATCACTCCCGACGGGGCCCGCGCCTATGTCGCCGACGCCGGGGCGATCGTGTCCGGTCAGACCGGCGTCATCGGGTCCACGGTCACTCCCGTCGACCTCAGCACTGGCAGGGCTCTGCCACCGATCGTCGTCGGGAACGCGCCGACCGCCGTCGCCGTCACGCCCGACGGCTCGACCGTGCTCGTCGGGAATGCCAACTCGGGCAGCGTCTCGCCGATAGACGTCGCCAGCGACACGGCCGGCTCGCCCATCTCCGTGCAGGGTGGTCCCGTCTCGATCGCGATCTCCCCGACCCAGCCCACGACCGCCTATGTCGCCGACGAGATCGCCAACGAGTCGACGACCGGCAACGTGACGCCAATCGACACCACGACCGACACGGCCGGGCCGCCCATAGCCGTCGGCAAGGACCCGCAATCGGTGGCGATCAGCCCCGACGGCATGACGGCCTGGGTCGTCTGCTACGACAGCCAGACGCTCGTGCCCCTCAGCACGAAGACGCTGCAGCCCGGCGCGGCGATCCGCCTTGCCGGCGGACCGTACGCGATCGCCTTGACCCAGCGCTCTGCTTCGAGCCCGGCTCCGGCGCCAAGCACCGCCAAGGGCGCCTCGGGCTCGAAGAACAAGAAGAAGGGCTAGCTACAGCTAGGGAGCGCGCCCGCTCCTCCCTGCAGCGCTCCTCTGAGCGGGACGAACGCTAGCCGGCCCGGTCCTTCGGCGGCCCTGCAAGACCGGGCCGTTGGGGGCTGCCGTGGTCGGAGGGCAGCCAACGGACGCTCCCGAAGCGGTAGCCGACGCTGCGGACAGTGTCGATCAAGAGCGCGTGCTCCTCACCCAACTTGGCCCGCAGGCGCCGCACATGGACATCGACGGTTCGCGCCCCTCCGAAGTACTCGTAGCCCCATACCCGGGACAAGAGCGTCTCGCGGCTGAACACCCTCCCCGGATGGGCGGCGAGGAAGCGAAGGAGCTCGTACTCCATGTAGGTCAGGTCCAACGGGCGCCCCTGGATGGCGGCCTGGTAGGTCTCGAGGTTCAGCGCCAGGGGCCCGTAGACGATGAGATCCCGGTTCTTGCCGCGTCCGGTGCGCCAGAAGAGGTGGGTGAGGCGCGCCTCGACCTCCTCGAAGGTCGCGCTCGCGAGCACGAAATCGTCGAACAGGTCCTCCCGGAGCTCGAGCTCTGCAAGGCAGGACTGCGACACGACGAGGAGCAAGGGCTGCAGCGGGCTGTCTCCCTTGCGCAGGATGCGACAGGCGGAAAAAGCAGCGGCCGGGTCCTCAAGCGCCGATATCACAGCTCCCGCGAACCCGTCCTCTGGCTCCTCCCGCTCCGCCAGGGCGGGATCGTTCACGCCCCGCCACGGGAAACCCGCGCGCACTAGAGCGCGCGACACCCACTCAGAAGGCGGGTCCGGGTAGACGAGCAGCGGTTCCATCGAAGGCCGGCGTTCGATGAGCTGCGCCTAGAGCGCCGGAAGGTACCGGGCCAGCTCGTAAGGCGTGACCTCCCGGGTGTAGGCGTCCCACTCGGCGCGCTTGTTGCGCAGGAACCATTCGAAGACGTGCTCGCCCAGCGTCTCGGCGACGAGCTCGGAGCCTTCCATGGCCACGAGGGCCTCTTGCAGGCTGGAGGGCAAGGACCTGATGCCCTCTGAGGCGAGCTCCTCCGGGGTCATCGTGAACAGGTTCGCCGCCGCCTCTGGCCCGAGCTCGTAGCCCTTCTCGATCCCCTCGAGCCCGGCCGCGAGCACCACGGAGAACGCCAGGTACGGGTTGCAGGCCGGGTCCGGCGCACGGTACTCGAACCGGGTCGACTCGACTTTGCCCCTTCTTGCGATCGGCACACGGACCAGCGCGGAGCGGTTGTTGTACGCCCACGACACGTTCACCGGCGCTTCGTAACCGACGACGAGACGCTTGTAGGAGTTGACCCACTGGTTCGTCACGGCCGTGATCTCACAGGCGTGCTGGAGAACACCGGCGATGAACTGGCGCCCCACCTCCGACAAGCCGTGGTCAGTTCCCCTCTCCGCGAAGGCGTTCCGGTCTCCTTCGAACAAGGAGAAGTGGGTGTGCATGCCCGAGCCCTGGACACCCGAAAGGGGCTTCGGCATGAAGCTCGCGTGCACTCCGCGCTCGTGCGCGATCTCCTTCACGATGAGCCGGACGGTCATCACGGTGTCGGCCATGGTGAGCGCATCGGTGTAACGCAGGTCGATCTCGTGCTGGCTCGGCGCATCTTCGTGCTGGGCGTACTCGACGGGGATGCCCATGTCCTCGAGGGTGAGCACGGTGCGCTTGCGCAAGTCGGTGGTCAAGTCCGCCACCGTCAGCTCGAAGTACGAGCCGGAGTCGAGCGGCTTGGGCGGCTCACCGGGCTCGCTCGGCGCGAAGTAGAAGTACTCGATCTCCGGGGCGGCGTAGAAGGAGAACCCGCGGGAGCGGGCACGCTCGAGGGTCCGCCTCAGCACGTGGCGGGGACAGCCCTCGAACGGCGAGCCGTCGAGATTGGTGATGTCGCAGAAGACCCGGGCTACCGGCGAGGCGTCGCCTTCCCGACCGATGCGGAACGGCAGGATCTGGAAAGTCTTCGGATCCGGCTTCGCTAACACGTCGCTCTCCTGCACACGGCTGAAGCCGTCGATCGATGACCCGTCGAAGGTCATGCCCCCTTCGAGGGCGTTCTCGAGCTCGGCGGGCGTGATGCTGAACGACTTGGGAATGCCCAGCACGTCGGTGAACCAGAGCTGGATGAATCGCACGGCGCGTTCTTCGACGGTCCGCAACACGTAATCCCGCTGAGACTGCATCGAGTGCCTCCGATCCGCGCCGGGCGATCTGACGAACTCGCGAGCTGCGGCGCGCGATCAGTGTCGCAGGTTTGCGGAGGTCGCCGAGCCGGCCCCGAGGGCCGTCGCGACAGAGTTCACACGCCGTTAACAGTTGAGCAATAACGCCGAAATGGAGAGGTACCAAGCTCTCTCCGATCAACTTGCTTAATTGTCGCGCCCTTAGGGCGGACCAAGGAGGAAACGTGCAGGCTCGCACTGCTGAAGAGGTCGTCCAACTGACGAGGGACGAAGGCGTCGAGATCGTCGACATCCGCTTTTGCGACCTGCCCGGTCTCATGCAGCACTTCTCCGTGCCGGCTCATGAGCTGACCGAGGCCGTCTTCGTGGAGGGACTCGGTTTCGACGGGTCCTCCATCCGCGGGTTCCAGGAGATCCAGGAATCGGACATGATCCTGATACCCGACCCCTCGACCGCGGTCCTCGACCCCTTCCGCCAGCACAAGACCTTGAACCTCAACTGTTTCGTGCACGACCCGGTCACCCTCGAGAGCTACTCGCGCGACCCCCGCTACGTGGCGCTCAAGGCGGAGCGCTACCTGCAGACCACCGGCATCGCCGACACCGTCTACTTCGGTCCCGAGGCGGAGTTCTTCATCTTCGACGACGTCCGTTTCTCCCAGGACCAGCGGTCCGCCTTCTACCAGGTCGACTCGGTCGAGGGCATCTGGAACTCGGGGCGTGACGAGAAGCCGAACCTCGGCTTCAAGCCCCGTTACAAGGAGGGCTACTTCCCCGTTCCGCCCATGGACCACTTCCAGGACCTGCGCTCAGAGATGATCCTCACGATGGAGCGCCTTGGGATCGAGATCGAGGTGCAGCACCACGAGGTGGCCTCCGGTGGCCAGGCTGAGATCGACATGCGTTTCGACACGCTGCTGCGCATGGCCGACAAGCTGATGCTCTACAAGTACGTGGTGAAGAACGTCGCCCGCAACGCCGGGTACTCGGCCACTTTCATGCCCAAGCCCCTGTTCCAGGACAACGGGTCGGGGATGCACTGCCACCAGTCCCTGTGGACCGCCGGTGAGCCGCTTTTTTACTCCGAGACCGGCTACGCGGGTCTGTCCGACCTCGGTCGCTGGTACATCGGTGGCCTGCTCAAGCACGCCCCGGCCGTGCTCGCGTTCGCCGCTCCGACGACGAACTCCTACAAGCGGCTGGTACCTGGCTACGAGGCCCCGGTGAACCTCGTCTACTCGCAGCGGAACCGCTCGGCTGCGTGCCGGATCCCGCTCTACTCCAAGAGTCCGAAGGCCAAGCGGGTCGAGTTCCGCTGTCCCGACCCCGCCTGCAACCCCTACCTCGCCTTCGCGGCGATGCTGATGGCCGGCCTCGACGGTGTGCAGAACCGGATCGAGCCCCCCGAGCCGATGGACAAGGACCTCTACGACCTCCCGCCCGAGGAGCTGGCGAACGTGCCGCAGGTGCCCGCCTCCTTGGAAGAGGCACTCCGCGCGCTCGAGGCGGACAACGAGTTCATGAAGGCCGGGGGCGTGTTCACCGACGACCTCATCGAGACCTGGATCAGCTACAAGCGCCTGTCCGAGATCGACCAGGTCCGTCTGCGCCCGCACCCGTGGGAGTTCATGCTCTACTACGACATCTAACCTGACCAGTGACGCGGCCGCCTACGGCACCGGGGCAGTCACAACGGGCTCAACGGCTGAGACCAGCTCCTCTCCCGGTGCTGCCTCAGGCTGCACCTGGTGGCGCGAGGCCTTGATCAGCACCCCCGACACCACGGCGGCCGCAGCGAGCAAGCCGGCACTGAGTGTGAAGGCCGTCGTGTAGCCGTGAACAGCGGCCTTTTGCAGAGCCAGGGTCGCGTGGGCGTGCGCTACCAGGTAGCTGGCCGCCGCCGAAGCAGCCACCGTGTTCAAAAGGGCGGTGCCGAGCGAGCCCCCGACCTGCTGGGTGGCGTTGACGAGGGCACTGGCGACGCCGGCGTGGCCGGTGTCGACCCCGATCAGAGCGGTCGACGACATCGGGACGAAGGCCAGTCCCATGCCCAGGCTGACAATCACCTCGGGGGGCAGGACATGGGTCAAATAGCTGCTGCCCACGCTCAAGCCGCTGAACCAGAGGAGACCACAGGCAGCTAGCAACAGACCGACCACCATCGGGACCCGAGGGCCGACGCGGGGGAGGAAGCGGGTCGCCAGGCCGGCACCGAGAACGATCCCCCCGGAGAAGGGCAGGAAAGCAAAACCGGTCTTGAGGGCCGAGTATCGCAACGTCTCCTGGAGGAAGTACGTGAGGAACAGGAACGTCCCGAGAAGAGCGCTGCCCACCAACAAAGAGGCCAGGAACGACCCGCCCCGGTTGCGGTCGAGGACCACGCGCATGGGCAGCAGCGGGTGGGACGAGCGCCACTCGATGGTCACGAAGGCGCAAAGTGCGGCCACCGCTCCGGCCAGCAAGCCGAGGGTGAGGGGCGCTCCCCAGCCGTCCGCACCAGCGATGGTGAAGCCGTAGACGAGGAAGAACAGCCCGCCCGTCACAGCCGCTGCTCCCGGGATGTCGTAACCGGCGCGCACCGTCACCCGGCTCTCGCGGATCAGGCGCGTGGCGGCGACTGCGGTTACGAGCGCTATGGGCACATTAATGAGCAGCACCCAGCGCCACGAGGCCAGCTGGGTAAGGGTGCCGCCGAGGACGAGGCCGATGGCCGCGCCACCGCCTGCGATGGCCCCATAGACACCGAATGCTCGGGCCCGCTCCTGGACTTCGGTGAACGTCGTGGTGAGCAGCGACAGCGCAGCCGGCGCCATGATGGCGCCGAAAGCACCTTGCATGGCCCGGGCTCCAAAGAGCATGGCCGCGTTCTGGGCCAGTCCGCCCGAGGCGGACGACAGGCCGAAACCGATGAGGCCGATGACGAACATGCGGCGGCGGCCGAGGTAATCGGCAATGCGCCCGCCCAGCAGGAGAAGGCTGCCGAACGCCAGCGTATAGGCGCTCACGACCCACTGGCGGTCGGCGATCGAGATGTGAAGGGCCCGCTGGGCCGAGGGCAGAGCGACGATCACGACCGACGCGTCGAGCACGATCATAAGCTGCGCCATGGCAATGACGGCCAGGGACCACCACCGGCGCGGGTCGGGTTCGAGGCCGGCGCCAGTGGTGCCGGGTGCGCGGTCGACCGCGTTCGGGTCGTTGGTCATCGGGATCCCCCCTCTTCCGGTGGCTCGGGCCAGACTCGCTCCGGTATATTCGGAGCGATGACTCCGCTTCAAAGACCACTGTACGGAACGTACGTTCCGTTTGTCAAGAGGGCCGGGCGGCCAAGACGATGACGTCGGGGTCTGCTGAGATGTCGGGGTCTGCTGAGATGTCGGGGTCTGCTGAGATGTCGGGGTCTGCTGAGACGTCGGGGTCTGCTGAGACACGACACATGCGCGCTGATGCCGTGATGAACCGCCAGCGCGTCCTCGAGGCGGCGGAAGCTGTTTTTTCCGTCGAAGGTGTGTCCGTGCCAATCGACAGGGTGGCAGAGCGGGCCGGAGTCGGGGTGGGGACCATCTACCGCCACTTCCCCACCAAGGAAGACCTTTTCGAGGCCATCGTCCTGACACGCCTCGAGGACATGCTCGCGCTTGCCCGGGCCGAGGCATCGGCGCAATCTCCCGAGACGGCGCTGTTCTCCTACTTGGAGCAGTTCGCCCGCCACGCCTCGGTCAAGCACGACCTGTTCGACGCGTTGGGTGCGGCCGGCGTCGACTTCAAGGCGCGCTGCGCCGGCAAAGTCGCCGAGATGAAAGAGAGCATCAGCCTGCTGCTCGCCCGGGCCCAAGCGGCTGGTGCGGTCAGGCGCGACATGTCGGTCGACGAGCTCATCGGGCTCGTCATGGGTACCTGCCAAGCGGCCGCGCAGGGCGGCTTGGGCGACGAGGCTTGCCGTCACATGGTTGGAATCGTCTGTGACGGGATCCGGGCTCCTGCCACCAACCAGGCCTGAAAACAACCGCCTCCACCTCAGCGGGTCGTGTGCCGTGACTAGCGATGACGTGCTTGCGGTGATCGAACGAGAGCTCGCGCTGGAGTCTCCCGAGGTCAGGCGATCGCCTGCCTTGGTCGAAGACCTCCTTGACGCGGACTTTCGCGAGATCGGCGTGTCGGGACGCCTCTGGACCCGCTGCGAGGTGGTGCAGGCCCTCCTCGCAGAGGACTCCGACGACCCGGGGAGCATCGAGGTGACTGAGATGGAAGGCATGCTCGCATGCGACGGTCTTGTCCTGTTGACCTTCCTGTCGCGCAGAGACGGGTACCGGGCCCGCCGCAGTTCGCTGTGGCGACGCTCGGAGGGCACCTGGCGGGTCGTGTTCCACCAGGGCACCCTCCTCTAGGCGTTTCCCTCTTCACCGGCAGTTGGCTGGCGGCTGGGATCGCCGGCACGGTGACGCTGGGCGTACTTGACTCTCACCTTGGGGGAGGCCGCACAGTGGCATGCACCGGGTGACCGCCCGGGACGAGGGAGTCGAACGTGGACCTGAGCATCGGTGATTTCGCCCGGCAGACCCGCTTGTCGCAAAAAGCGCTCCGTCTCTACGACGATCTCGGACTTCTACCGCCGGCACGGGTCGACCCGGTCTCGGGCTATCGCATCTACGAGACCGGTCAGCTGGAAAAGGCCCGCCTGGTGGCGACGCTTCGCCAGATCGGAGTCCCGCTCGCCGAGATCAAGGTGATCATCGAGCTGGAACCGCATGCCGCCGCCCAACGGATCGCCGGGTACTGGTCCGGTGTCGAGCGGGACCACGCGGCTCGGAGCGTCCTGGCCGCTCACCTCGTCGAACATCTGAACGGAAAGAGATCTGTCATGTACGCAGTCGCCACCCGGGAGATCCCGGCCCGGAGCATTCTCTGCCTGAAGCGCAACGTGGATCCCCAGGGAGCCTGGGCACTCGGCAAGGAGTTCGTGGGCATCCTCGGGTCCCGCCCGCTGCCGCACATGGACGGGTTCGCCGGCGCGGCCTTCTGCATCTACCACGGCGAGGTGAGCGAGGACAGCGACGGGCCGCTCGAGTGGTGCAAGCCGGTTCCCGGAGAGCAGACGGACAAGCTTGTCGCCGAGTTCCCCGAGCTCAGGCTGCGCACCGAGCCCGCCCACGAAGAGGCCTACGTCCACCTCAGCCCCGGAGGTCAGGACGTGCAGTGGCAGCTCGTCCTCGAGGATCTCCATGCCTGGGGCGTCGGGAAAGGCCGGCAACCGAGCGAATTGGGTGTTCGGATCACATACCTGAACACACCAGGTCCACTGACTCCTGAAAGTGTGCCGGACTGCGACTTCGCCGTCCCGCTGCTCTGAAGCGCCTCTCCAGGCCGTCTAGCGCACGTCCACTGCGTCGATGCCGAGAGTCGGCGTGTCCGGGGCGTCGTAGAAGCGGACTCTGAAACCGGACTGGGGCCGTGTAGTCGTCACGCAGGTCGAAACAGGAGTCCACTGGCCCTTGGCCGGAAGTGGGCCGAAAGCGACCGAGGACGACTGGCTCGCGGACTTGCCGAACACGGTAAGAGCCATCCGGCCTCGGGCCCCGGAATGGATCCCCGCCGTGACGACCTCCGCATCCGCGCAGAGGCTCTCACCGGTGCCGATTGGCACCGAGACCGCCTGGTAGATGCCGCCGCCGAGCTGGGAGGTGGAGGTGGCGCCGAAGTCGTCGCCCTCGTACGCGCTCGTCGCCAGGCTGCCGCCCGCCTCGATCCCGAACCAGGAGTGACCCAACTTGTGCCATCCGGCCCTACCGTCGTTGTTGAAACCGCCGTTCTCGACCAAGGACTGGTGGACGTCGACGGCGTCGATGGCGAGCGCTGGTGCCTTCGGAGCGTCGTCGAACTGGATCCTGAAACCCGAGTGAGGACCGGTCGCCGTCACGCAGGTCGAAACGGCAGTCCAGTGGCTATGTCCTGCAAGACGCCCGAAAGCCACGAACGAAAGCTGGTTCTTGGACTTGCCCAGCAGCCAGAGGGCCATCTTGCCGCGTGCCCCGGAGTGGGCACCCGCGGTGACGACTTCAGCGTCCGCGCAGAGGCTGTCGCCGGCGCGGATGGGCAAGGAGACGTCCTGGTAGACACCGCCGGAGGGAACTGACGTGTTGGTGACAGCAAAACCGTCTCCCCCGTACGGGATGGTGCCCAGCATGCCGGCCGACTCGATGCCGAGCCACGAGTGCCGCGCTTCGTGCCAGCCGGCTGCATTGTGTTGATCGAAGCCGCCGTTGGCTACGAAGGACTGATGGACGTCGACGGCGTCGATGCCGAGGGGCGGCGTGCGCGGGGCGTCGTAGAACTGGATCCGTATCTCCGAGTGCGGCCTGGTGGCGGTCACACAAGTCGAAATTGGGCTCCACTCGTCGTTGCCCCGGAGCGGCCCGAAGCTCGCCTTGGACGCTTGACTGCGCGATTCGTTCATCAACCACAACGTCATGGCGCCCCTCGCCCCCGAATGCGCACCCACCGTGACGACTTCGGCGTCGGCACAAAAACTCTCGCCGCTTAGGACGCGGAATGAAATGTCTTGGTAGATGCCACCACCTGGAGCCGAGGTGCGGGTGACCGCGAACCCGTAGCCCTCGTAGGGTGTCGTGGCCGGCCTACCAGCGACGGCGACGTCGCCCTCGAGATCGATCCCGAAGCGCGAGTGGGCCGTCTCGCGCCAGGCGCCGGGGCCACCGTGATTGAACCCGCCGTCGAGAACAAGATCAGCCGCAGGAGTACCAGGATCGGCAGGCGCAACGGCCTCTGCCGCCAGCGCGACTGCCTGCAGCCACCCTGTCACCGGCATGCCGTAGTCCGGCTCCACGACGTTGCTGGCGACACTGAGAGTGTTCGTGCCGTCTCCACCGTTCATGTTCTGCTCGAGAATGCTGATGGAACCGTCGCCAGCAACGACGTTCGTGGCCGTTACGACCGCGGTGTGGCCCTCGCCCCACATCGACCCCATGCTCAGCACGTCCCCGGGTCGTGGCACGGCCCTGCCGTTATTGGCCACCTGCTCAAGGTCGCCACCATCGGCACGCGAGTAATTCCAGACGACCTCGGAGCCGTTGGCGGCGTAGGGCCTCACGCCGTACTCGAGATAGAGCCATCGCATGGACAGCTCGACGCACTCCCACTCGAGCTCTCCCCAGGCGCCTGGGAAGAACTCGACGCTCGAGTCGTAACCACCCCGGTTCGGCCCTGGTCCGCAGGCGGTGAGGCCGTCCCAGCTCGACAGAGCAAAGGACCCCGGATAGTAGTTGTCGTCACAGGGACCGCTCCACCAAGGCGGGAACCCGACCGGCGGCGGGTCGGTGCTGTCTGCAGGAGCGATCGCGTGCTCGGTGACGAGAGAGACATCACCTGTAGTGCTCAGGCGGTTGCCGGCCAATTCCGCAGGGCGAGTCGCTACGTCGACGGCGTCTACGGCGGTCCGCACCGGGTGCAGACTGACAGCGCCCCCGGAGGAGTCGACCCCGGTGGGTAGCGCGAACGCGCTCAGGAGCAACATCCCGCTGGCGAGCCACTCCACCTTCCAGGTTCTTGTCTCGTGGCGCACGAAAGTCTCCGATCGTGTCAGCCCGACGCCGGGATTGGATCTCGACAGTATTGCGCGCAAGCTGCCGCCTTTGCCAAATGAGCATCGCCCCGCCGCCCGCCGGCTGCTCGTAGGCTTGTCCTTCAATGGCCTCTGACCAGGACTTTGCTACAGAAGAGAGCACGGAGGAGGAGACCACAGCCGGGAGGCGCTACCGCCAGGTCCGCTTCGAGCCGCCGTCCGGGTCGACCGAGATAGTGCTCGTCCGCCACGGCGAGTCCGAGTCCGCCGATCCTGCTCGGCCGTTCCCCGTCGTCGACGGAAGAGGCGATCCGGCACTCTCGGCGCTCGGCCGGGAACAAGCTGTCCGTGTAGCCGATCGCCTGGCGCCTACCCGTGTTGACGCCATCTATGTCACAAGCCTGCGCAGGACCGCCGAGACTGCCGCGCCGCTCGCCGCGCGCCTCGGGCTCGTGCCCAAAGTCGAGCCCGCGCTGGCCGAGGTCAGCCTCGGCGAGTGGGACAGGGGCATCTACCGCCAACGGGTAGCCGAGGGCGATCCCCTTGTGCTGGAGATGATCGAGCAGGAGCGCTGGGACGTCATCCCCGGTGCCGAGTCCAACGCCTCCATCGCGGCACGCGTAGGGCCGGCGATAAGGCGTATCGCCGAAGGCCACCCGGGTGAACGCGTCGTCTGCTTCGCCCACGGAGGCACGATCGGGGCCGTCCTGGCGATGGCAACCGGATCGCGGCCCTTTGCCTTCACCGGCTCTGACAATGGTGCGATCTCGACCATTGTGGTGGTCGGGTCACGCTGGTTGCTGCGTGGTTTCAACGACCGATCACACCTGGAGTGACACAACCCCCGCTTACCGTACGCAACATGACCTGGAACCACGGTCCACTGGTCGGGTTCGATCTTGAGACGACCGGGATCAATCCCTGCGAAGACCTGCCGGTCCAAGTCGCTCTCGTCCGTTGGGAGCCGTGCAGCCGTAGCCAGCGTAACGTGTTCGTCGTAGATCCCGGATGCGAAATCCCCCCTGCCGCTGAGGCGATCCACGGGATCTCCACTCGAAAGGCGCGCCGCGAAGGTTGCCCGCTCGCAGAGGCTGCAGCGATGGTGCACGACGTCCTCGAGCAGGCTCAGGCGGATCATGTGCCGGTAGTGGCCATGAACGCGAGCTTCGACATCACGATCGCCACGATGCTGTTCCGGAGCTTCCGGCTGAGGCCGATCGAATGGGCGGCGCTCTTCGATCCGCTCGTCATCGACCGCCAAGTCGATCCTTACCGATCCGGCAAGCGGCGCCTGGACGCTTTGTGCCGCGTCTACGAGGTCATTCTCCGCAGCCCGCACGACGCCGGGAGCGATGCTGATGCCACCGTCGCCATTGCCCGGGCGATCGCCGAGCGGTATCCGGCTATCGCCGCGTGCGAGATCGGGGACCTGACGCGATCTCAGGTCTACTGGCATCACGCCTGGGCGCTCGAATACGACTCGTGGTGCCGCACGAACGGCCGGCCGGGTCTGGCTCCTGAGGACTTCCACTGGCCGCTGCGCGAGGTTCTCGAGCCACACGCTGCGGCTTGAGCAACCCTGACTCAAGGAGTTTGCACACCCGGCATTTCGATCTGTTGTGTGTCCCGGTCGGTACGATCGAGGAGACCGCACATGACCATTGTTTGGCTCACCATCCTGATCCTCGATATTGCGGTGCCTGGCTGGTCTTCACCAGAGCCGGTAAGCCAGGTTGGGCGGCAATCATCCCCATCTACAACTACTGGGTGATGTTGAAGATCGTGGGACGACCCGGTTGGTGGTTGATTCTTTTCTTCGTCCCCATTTCAACCTGATCATCGCTTTCGTAGTTCTGAACGATCTGGCGAAAAGCTTCGGGAAGAGCACCGGCTTCGCCTTCGGGCTCTTCCTGCTGAGCTTCATATTCCTATCGATCCTCGGGTTCGGCAGCGCTCAGTACCATGGCCCGCAAGGCCGCCCAGCGCCCGGCTATTGACGCCTCGGCCTCAAACCCTGGCCAATTCCCCGAATTTCGCATAATTGGCAATGAAGGCCAAGTGAGCTGATCCCGTCGGCCCGTTCCTGTGCTTGGCGACGAGCACCTCGGCCGTCCCCCGGTCAGCCGAGTCGGGATTGTAAACCTCGTCGCGGTAGATGAACATCACGACGTCGGCGTCTTGCTCGATGGCACCGCTCTCCCGCAGGTCGGCGAGCATCGGACGCTTGTCCGCCCGAGCCTCGAGATTCCGGGACAACTGGCTGAGAGCCACGACCGGAAGTTGCAGCTCGCGGGCGAGGATCTTGAGCCCGCGGGAGATCTCGGAGATCTCGACCTGGCGGTTCTCCGCTGACGACCGGCCCGTCATGAGCTGCAGATAATCGATGACGACAAGGCCGATGCCGTCCGAGGACCGCATCCGGCGCGCCTTGGCCCGGATGTCCATGATGGTCACGTTCGGGTTGTCGTCGATGAACAGGGGCGCCGTGTCGATGCGGCCGATGGCGCTCGAGATGCGCGGCCAGTCGCTGTCCAGCAGCCGCCCGTTGCGGAGCTTGGCGACGTCGAGACGTGCCTCTGCCGCGAGCACGCGCTGGGCGATCTCCAGATGGCTCATCTCGAGCGAGAAGAACAGCACCGGCACGCCGTGGTTCGAAGCGGCGTGCGCCGCCAGCCCGAGTGCGAAGGCCGTCTTTCCCATCGACGGCCTGGCCCCGACCACGATCAGGTTGGACGGCTGCAACCCCGAGAGGAGGTAGTCGAGCTCGCCGTACCCGGTAGGCACACCGGTGATCGTCTCGCCCCTTCCGTACAGGTGATCGAGACGCTCGAGGCTCTCCGTCAACAGATCCTTGAGCGAGCGCACCGAGTCCGAGGTGCGCCGCTGGGCAACATCGAACACAAGCGCCTCGGCCTGGTCGAGCGCTCCGGCGACGTCGGAGGGGACCTCGTAGCCGATCTCAGCGATCTCGTGCGCGACCCCGATCAGGCGGCGAAGGAGGGCGTGCTCCTTCACGATGCGCGCGTAGCGGCCCGCACTGGAGATCGCTGGCGTGTTGGCCTGCAATGCGATGAGAGCCGCCGCACCGCCGGACGCGTCGAGCACGCCCACCCGGCGCAGCTGCTCAGGGACCGTCACGATGTCTGCAGGCAAACCGTTGGCATAAAGCGAGGTGATGGCCGAATAGATGTGGGCGTGAGACGGCTTGTAGAAGTCCTCGGCGCTCACCTCCTCGACGACGACTGCGATCGCGTCACGTGAGAGCAGCATCGCTCCCAGCACGGACTCCTCGGCGTCAAAATTGTGAGGGGGTACCCGCGAAGTGCCCGCAAGCGTCGAGGACGGGCCCGCCGCTCGCCGGCGCCGCGACACGTCGGGCACGGGTTGCAAAGCAGTCATCAGGATAAGGATGAACTCAGGGCCCTGGGGGACGCTAGAGCCGGATCTTGTGGATTACCCGCGGAAAATCTGGCAAATCCTGTGCATGGAGCGTGGACAAGCTTGCTCAGGTCATCGGGAGCCAAGGCGCCCGTGAAGCCGGTCCGGTCGTCTTTGGAGAGCCAGGCCGCGTTCGCCGTCACAACCACAGGCTCGCATCTGGCTGTATCACCTCCGTCACTCCGAAGGCGCCTATCGCCCCCGCCACCCGAGTTGGCCGTCCGAACAGCTCCGGTCAGCTCGCCGAGCTCACAACCTCCAATGTGAGACGGAACTCGACCTCGGGGTGAAGGCGCACGCCCACCTCGTGGGAGCCGAGAGTCTTTATCGGCTCGTCGATGACGAGCCGGCGGCGGTCTAGCTCGACGCCCGACTGGTTGTTGACGGCGTCGACGATGTCAGAAGCGGTGACGGAACCAAACAGCCTGCCCTCACTGCCGGATCGCGCCTCGATCCGGAACACGATGGGGACGAGCCTGCGGGCAATCGTCTCGGCGCCCTCCCGGTTACGCGCGTCCTTAAGGTCACGCGAGCGACGCATCGAGGCAGCCTGGTCTTCGATCCCGACGTTGGCGATGATCGCACGGCCCTGGGGCACCAGGTAGTTCCTGGCGAAGCCGTCGGACACTTCCGTGATGTCTCCCCGCTTTCCGACACCGGGCACGTCGGCACGCAGCACGACCTTCACTGCGCGCCCGCCTCGTCTTCGGCGCCGGCCAGCACCAGATCCTTGAGCTCGGAGTCCTCGAGATCGGACTCCTCGAGATCGGACTCCTCGAGATCGTCGTCGAGCACCGTATCGGTCAGCACGTCCAGCGCCGGTTCCTCGGCCGAATCGCCGCGCGACGGCCCGCGGCTGCCGGGCGCACCGCGGCCCGCACTGCGTCCACTGGGCCGCTCGCTTGTCGTCCGCTGCGTGAAGGGCAAGAGGGCCAGCTCCCGAGCGGTCTTGATCGCCAGAGCAACCTCGCGCTGGTGCTGGGCGCAGTTGCCGGACACGCGCCGCGCGCGGATCTTGCCCCGATCGGACATGAACTTGCGCAACAGGTTCACGTCCTTGTAGTCGACCCAGGTGGCGTGCTCCTTGCAGAAAATGCAAATCTTCTTCTTGGTCCGTCGGCTGGTCTCTTTGGGTGCGCGGCGCGTGCCGCGGTCTCGGTCGTTGTTGCGCGCCATCTAGAAGGGCTCCTCGTCGTAAGACCCGAACGCGTCGCCCGCGGCTTGCCCGGCAGGTTGAGCGCTCGAGTGTGGGGCGGCACCTCGGGTGGCCCCGCCGCCGGAGCCGCCCTCAGGCCCACGCCTCTCGTTCTTCACCACTTGCGCGGTCGCCCACCGAAGGCTCGGCCCGAGCTCGTCGGCGACCACTTCGATCTTCGACCGCTTGTCACCTTCGGCTGTCTCCCAGCTGCGCTGCTCCAGCCGGCCCGTGACGATCACGCGCGCGCCACGCGTCAGGGTCTCGCTCACGTTCTCGGCCATCTCGCGCCAGCACACGACGTCGAAAAAGGAAGTGGCTTCCTCCCACTCTTGGGTCTGGCGGTTCTGCCAACGGCGATTGACCGCCAGGCCGAAGCTGGCCGTGGCTTGCCCGTTCGGGGTGAAGCGCAGCTCAGGGTCACGTGTGACGTTGCCCACCAGGGTTACGGTGTTCCCGTTCGACATTTCAATCTCTCCAGTTCGCTCAGCTCGCCGCTTTGGCCCGGGCAGCCTTGCGAGCGGCGGTCTGGCGCCGCTTCGCTTCAGCGCGAAGGGCGCGCCCGCTCTGCTTGTCCGGTTGCCGGATCACCTTGTGGCGAAGCACTAGGTCGTCAAGAGTCAGCATCCGGTCGAGCTCAGACACAAGGACCGGCTCGGCCGTGAACTCGATAAGGACGTAGTAACCCTCGCTGCGGTGCTTGAGCTCGTACGCGAATGTCCGGCGGCCCCAGCGCTCCGAGCGACCGGGACTGCCCCCCCGGTCGCGCACCAGCGACGTGATGCGATCAAGACTGGCGTTGATGTTGCCGTCCTCGAGGCCGACATCGAAAATAACCATGACTTCGTAGGGCCGCACTGCGGCCTCACCTCCTCCGGACCCGGCCGCCCTCGGCGTTCGGGGCCCCGGTTCTGACGGGGCAGGGGTATAAGGGACATCGACATGGTAGCCGAGGCCGACAGAGCCTGACGCGGGTGGTCATCCACGCGCAAAGCCTCGCAGGCGGGTGTGTCACTCAGGACAGAAGCCCGAGCGCCTCGCGCAACTCCGCCGTTGCGTGGTAGGACTCGGCCTCGGACGGGTATCGTCCCGCTCGGACGTCTGCGGCCCAGTCGCTCACGGCCTTCGTGGCGAGACTTCCCAGCTCTGCATACCGGCGGACGAACCGGGCGGGCTCGCTCTCGGTGAGCCCGAGCAGGTCGTGCAGGACGATCACCTGTCCGTCGCAGGCCGGGCCAGCCCCGATGCCGATCGTCGGGATGTCCACGTCCGCGGTGACACGCTCGGCCAGCACATCGGGCACGCCCTCGAGCACGAGGGCGAAACAGCCCGCAAACGCCAGAGCGTCGGCGTCCTGGCGCAGCTCGGCAGCGGCAGTCGTCTCGCGGCCTTGGACCTTGTAGCCCCCCATGGCATTAATGGACTGAGGCGTGAGACCGAGGTGGCCCATCACGGGTATCTCCGCGTCGATGATCGCCCGCACGGCGGCAACACGGCGACGCCCGCCCTCGAGCTTGACCGCCTGGGCACCGGCCCGGACCAGGCGTGCCGCGTTACGCACGGTGTCACTCGCCTCGAGATGGTAACTGAGCCACGGCATGTCACCGAGCAGCAAGGCTCGTGGCCGGGCGCGGGCCACCGCCGCGACGTGGTGGACAAGGTCCCCGACGTTGACCCCCAGGGTGTTCTCCTCTCCGAGGACAACCTCGGCGAGGGTGTCGCCGACGAGGATGATGTCAACACCGGCCGCGTCGACGACACGGGCAAAAGGCGCGTCGTAGGCCGTGACCATCACGATCGGTTCGGCTCCCCGAGCCCGCTTGCGGGCGCGGATCTCCGGCACCGTCACCGAGACTGTCATTTTCGGACCTCCTCCCGTCCGGCGCGCTGGGCTGCCGGCGGTCAATCAGCGGTCATGGCCTCCTGGAGCGAACACACTCAGAAGATGGTTCCAAGAACATCCTGTGCAGACTTCGACCAGATAGCAAGCAACGTCACTGCTCTTGCGGGCGGTCTTGGTCAGTACGCCAAGGTCGGTCACCGGCAACCCGCCGGGGGGAAGACCCGGGCCGAACGCGAACATGACGTGCACGAGTTGCTCGTGCTCGCAGATGGGGCACTCGGTATCGGTCTCCCGGCCGAGGTTCTTCGCGACCCGGAGCAGTTCGGGCTGGGCGTCACAGACCTCGAGCCGGCCGAGACGGCCCCGCCGGTACTCCCTCACGATCGATTCACGCATCAGCCGGTACTCGATGCTGCCGGGACGCGCAAAACCGCCGACCCCCCAACTCGACTGCGGACCGCTCCGGACGCTCGACATCCATGCCAGGCTACCGTGCCCGCCGCCCTGTCCCCGACCGTGGCGGGGCGAGGTGGCGAGGCAGCCGGTCGCGCCACAGCAGCCAGAACACGAATGTCGCAGGTACGAGCAGCAGGAGCTCGACCGCCAGCGGTCCTGCCCCGAAGAAAGGCTGGAGAATGGGACCCAGGTCCCAGAGCATGTGTACCACGATGAACGGCCCCAGTCGCCGGTAACGCCGGTACATGAGCACGCTCGCCAAGGCCCAGGCGGCTACGGGCACGACACCCCAGCCGTAGTACACGTGGTACGACATCCGCACGAGCACCGCGATCACGACGACGGCCGCAGGGTTCAGGGCGCGCTGCTCGAGTCGCCGAACGAGAAAGCCGAGGACAACGATCTCCTCCACGACTCCCGACACGAGCGCAGTCGCGATCCCGACGATCGAGAAGTAGGGCGGTAGGTTCTGGCTCGCTGGTGCGATGACGTGGACGTGGGCGGCGTGGAGCAGGAGCGCGACGCCGGCGTCTGGCACGAGGAAGCAGAGCAGGAAGATCGGGAACAAGAGCGCGAGATCCTGCCTGGCATCCGAGCGATCGAGGCCGATCGCGCGCCCGCCCCCCTCCCCGGAGATCGAGAGCAGGTACACGGCGAGGGCGGCCGCGGCCAACGGCTCGGAGGTCCCGGCGCTCGGCGTCACCGTCGAGCGCGGCCCGACACTCGACGGGCTGGGCATGTACTACCGCAAGGCAATCGACGAGTCGCCCGCCCCGCCCGTGGCCGTCGCGGACGTGCTGCGGCGCAGCGGGGCAGAGGTGCTCGTCGCCTACCTCCCCGTCGGCTCCGAGCTGGCGCAGAAGCACTACGCCACCGCCGCGCTCGAAGCCGGCGTCGCTTTCGTGAACGCCATCCCGGTCTTCATCGCGAGCGATCCCGAGTGGGCGGACCGGTTCACCGCCGCCGGCTTGCCGATCATCGGTGACGACATCAAGAGCCAGGTCGGCTCCACGATCGTCCACCGGGTCCTGACCCGCTTGATGGAGGACCGGGGCATGGTGCTCGACCGCACGTACCAGCTGAACGTGGCCGGCAACATGGACTTCCAGAACATGTTGGAGCGTGAACGGCTCGTGTCGAAGAAGATCTCGAAGACCCGGGCCGTCACGAGCCAGATCGACCGCACGCTCCCGGCAGACTCGGTGCACATCGGGCCTTCCGACTATGTGCCCTGGCTCGAGGACCGCAAGTGGGCCTATATCCGCATGGAGGGCCGCAACTTTGGCGACGTGCCGCTCAACTTGGAGCTGAAGCTCGAGGTCCACGACTCGCCGAACTCGGCCGGCGTCATCATCGATGCCCTGCGGTGCGCCAAGATCGGCCTTGACCGGGGCCTTGCCGGACCGTTGATCGGGCCTTGCGCCTACTTCATGAAGTCGCCACCTGTGCAGTTCCACGACGACGAGGCCTACTGGATGGTCGAGGACTTCGCGGGAACCACCGAGATGCCGGGGGCAAGGCGCCCCGACCGCTCCGCTAGCCCCCGACCGCTCCGCTAGCCGACCGGCTGGGACCTCTCTGCCCACCAGTCATCGAGCCGTCGCAGGATCTCCTCCTCGTCGAGCACGCCCTCATCGAGGCGGATCTGCAGCAAGTACTCGAGCGCGGCACCTACGTCGCGCCCGGGCGGGATGCCGAGATGCTTCATGACAGCGACGCCGTCGAGCTGGGGGCGGATGGAGTCCAGCTCTTCCCGCTCGCGCAGCTCCGCGAGACGCAGCTCGAGCTCGTCCATGCGCAAGGCGAGATCGCGTGCCTTGGCTTGGTTGCGAGTCGTGCAGTCGCAGCGGGTCAGCTCGTTCAGACGGCCGAGCAGCGGGCCGGCGTCGTGCGCGTAACGGCGCACCGCCGAGTCGGTCCAACCCATCTTGTAGGTGTGGAAACGGAGGTGGAGCAACACGAGCCGCTCGACGTCGTCGATGAGCTCGGTCGGGTAGCGGAGCTCGGTCATGCGCTTTCGCGCCATCTTCGCCCCGACGACGTCGTGGTGGTGGAAGTGGACCCCGCCGGGGCCTATAGACCGTGTCAAGGGCTTGCCTACGTCGTGGAAGAGCGCAGCCAGGCGTAGCGTCCTGTCGGGGCTCGTCTTCTCGACGACAGCGATCGTGTGGGCGAGGACGTCCTTGTGCCGCTGGATGGGGTCCTGCTCGAGGGCGAGGGCGGGAAGCTCGGGCAGGAACTCCTCAGCCAGCCCGGTGTGGACGAGGAACCACAGGCCCTGGGTCGGAACCGGCAGCAAGAGCAGTTTGTCCAGCTCGTCGCGGATCCGCTCCTTGGAGACGATCTCGAGGCGGGACCGCATCGTCTCCACGGCTGTCACGAGGGCGGCGTCGGGCCTGAGCTCGTAGCCGGCGATGAAGCGCGCGGCCCGGAGCATGCGCAGAGGGTCGTCCGAGAAGGACACCTCGGGATCGAGCGGGGTGCGCAACCGCCGGGCGGCGAGATCGGCGATCCCGTCGAACGGGTCGACGAGCACGAGCTCGGGCAGGCTCAGGGCCATGGCATTCACGGTGAAGTCCCGCCGCGACAGGTCGGTCTCGATGTCGTTGCCGAAACGGACCTCGGGCTTGCGGGAGTCGGGCACATAGGCCTCCGCCCTGTGTGTCGTGATCTCGAAACGGCGCTCCGCGTGCATGAGCCCGATGGTCCCGAACCTCTTGCCTTGGCTCCACAAAGCCTCGGCAAGGTCGGAGACCAGCGCCTCGATCTCTTCCGGAGTGGCGTCCGTGGTGAGATCGATGTCGGCGTCCGGCCCCGGTTCGCCACCTCCAGGCCGCCCGGCAATGCCATCGCGCACCGGGCCCCCGACGAGGAAGAGCCGCTTGCCGGCGGCCTGGAAACGCTCGGCGATCGGTAGCGTCGCCTCGAGCACCGGCCGGAGGCGCTCGGGGACGAAGCTCGGAGATGTCGGTTCCCGGCTCACCGCGAGAGCGCGGCCCGGTGGTAGCGACCGGCCGTGGCGATGACCGCGCGAGCGCCTTCGCTTATCGCGCCCTGCGAGGCCGGCTCGGGACGGTAGTCGACCCCTCCGAGCGCAGCCACGCAGGCACCGACGCTGCGGGCGAGCGATCTCAGGTCGTAGCCGCCCTCGAGGAAGGCCACGAGCCGTCCCCGCGGCACCAAGTGGACCGCCCTCGAGGTCAGGTCTGCAAAGTCGCCCGCACTCAGACCGAGATCGGTCAGCGGATCGGCTCGGTGCGCATCGAAGCCGGCCGAGATGAGCAGCCAGCTCGGGGCGAATTCCTCGGCCAGCGGTACGACCACCTCGTCAAAGGCCAGGCGGTAGGCGTCCCCCGAGGTCCCCGCGGGAAACGGCAGGTTCACAGTGGCTCCCCTTCCCGCTCCGGCCCCTGTCTCGCTCAGCGACCCGGTACCCGGATAGAAGGGGAACTGGTGGAGCGACACGTAAAGCACCTCGGCGCGCTCGTAGAAGATCTCCTGGGTCCCGTTGCCGTGGTGGGCGTCCCAGTCGAGCACCATGACCCGCTCGCCCTGGGCGGCAATGAGCCCGGCGGTGACGGCGACGTTGTTGAACAAGCAGAAACCCATGGCCCTCGCCCCAAGGGCATGGTGCCCAGGGGGCCTCACCACCAGAAAAGCGCTGTCGCCCTCGCCTCTGCGGAGGCGTTCCACCGCGTCGAGTCCCGCGCCGGCCGCCCGTAGGGCTGCGTCGAACGAGGCGGGAGCAGCGACGGTGTCCGGGTCGAGATTCCCGCCGCCGCTCAGGCAGTGGTCCTCGATCCGCTCGATGTAGGAAGGGTCGTGGACGATCTCGAGCTCCGCTCGTGTCGCCCGACGTGGCTCGAACGGCACGGTCACCGCCGCGGCAGGGGAGTTCTCCACCCCGGAGAAGATGGCCGCCAGCCGTTCGGCACGCTCAGGGTGCCATGTTCCTGTGGCATGTGCTGCGAATTCATCGTGTCGTCCCAGCAGCACTACCATTCCACGACCGTACCGCTCCCACGCTTGATGCGTGGCAGCGATATTGCGTGCCGCAAGCTCGGGCACGCTTGGTCCACCTGTATGAGTACCCCGCGCGCCGATAGGCTCGCTGCGTCTCGCGTGTCCGATCGGAGGACAAGTCCGCCGTTGCCGTCCGCCTCATGGGTCAGCGATGCCCGATCGGTGTTGAAGCCGGTCGCGCGCCTCGCGGCGCGTTCTGGGCTCGTAGTTCTTGCCGTGCTGCTCGCAGCGGGGCCCGCCGGTCCGGCGGGGCCTGCCGGTGCTCAGAGGATCCCTCACGGGGTCATCACCCTGACGTCGCAAAACGCCTGGGTGCAGAGCTCGAACGTCCCCGTCCGGCTCGGTCTGAACGTGCGTTCGCCGGTCGCCGCCAAAGATCTCCTCGTCACCGTGGCGCTCTACACCGAGCCCGACCAGTCGGCGCTTGCGAGCCGTGACGAATTCGATGCGACGCTCACAGGGCAGTTGGCCGGGCTGAACCAGCTCGCCCTCAAGACGTTCTCACTGCGCTCGATCCGCCAGGCCCGCGGCTCGCTGAGCTTCTACGTCGGAGGCTCCGAGCTCTCCGATCAAGTACCCGCAAACGTGCCTGCGGATAGTGTCTTCCAGCTCCCTTGCCCGCCGCGGTACGGGGGCTGCGGCGGTGTCTACCCCCTCCGGGTATCCCTCGTCGACGTGCTGAGCCGGCAGCCGGTCACCATCGACTCGTTCACGACCTACCTCGTGGTCGTCCCCTCAACGGTTGCGTCGCAGAAGCGCCTCCGTTTCTCCTTCGTCCTGCCGGTCGGGGCCTCGGTCGCGCTCTCCGCGACCGGGAGCCCGTCGGTGCCCGCCGCCACCCTCGCCGCGGTCGAGACCATCGCCCGCGCAGAGACGAGCTCGTCGTCGGTACCGCTGTCCGTTGACCTCTACGGGCAGACGCTGCTGGCGCTCGCCGGGAACAAGAGACTTCTAAAGCTCGTGACCAAGATCGCCTACGGGGGCCACGACAGTCTCATCGGCGGCCCCTTCAGCGACATCGACCCGACTCAGCTCGTGCGGGCCGGCCTCGAGCGCGACCTGGCAAGCCAGATCGAGCACGGCAACGCCGTGTTCGAAAAAGTGCTCCACACCTTCGGTGCTTCACACATCTTCGTCGCGACGGCGCCGGTCGGCCCGCGCGGCCTCGCGGCTCTTGCCGCCGACGGCATCGGGTACATCGTGGTCGCCCAGTCCAACCTCGAGTCGGCCACGAGCCGTCAACCGTCAGTGGTGCAGTGGCCGTACACGCTCTCGGCACCGTTTTTCATACCTGGGTCCATCGTCGAGGGCCTACAGGCCGACCCGGGACTCGCGGCGCACCTCACCGGAGCCGCGAGCCCGGCGCTGCGAGCCCAGCAATTGCTGGCGGACCTGGCCGAGATCTACTTCGACTCGCCGGACTACCCGATGGCGAGAGGAGTGGCCCTCGTCGCTCCTAACTCGTGGGCGCCCCAACCTGAGTTCCTCAGCGACGTGCTCCGGGGACTCAAGTCGAGCCCCGTCGTCACCACCTTGCCGCTCCGGCGGCTCTTCTCAACCGTCAGGCGTGGGAATTGCCAGCTACCGCCTGTCGTCGTGAACGGTTGCTCGGCTGCTGTCCGCGCGCTCGCGAGCCCGACTCTCGCAAGCGGCGCATCGGTCACCTCGGGCCAGGTGCAAGCAGCACGTACCCAGCTCGCGGAATTGTCGTCGGTCATCCCGACCGGTGCCGGGATGATCCACGGTCTCGAGGACGCCATGCTGCTCGCTGAGACGACGGGGCTCTCTCCGGGCCTCCGCCAGGCGTACCTGTCGGCGCCGCACGTCACGATGCTCAGGCTTGGCTCGCAACTGGGCCTGCCCGCTGGTCGGACAGTGACGGTAACCTCCGCCTCGGCGAGGTTCCCGATCGCGATCACCTCGAGCTCCAGGACGCCGATTCACGCCATCTTGGTGATCTCGGGCCAGGACTTGTCCTCGTCGCCCGAGATCGCCGTCGTGCTAAAGCACGGGACGACAAGCCTCATCGTCCGCGTGCACACGCGCACCTCAGGAGATTCGAGCATGCAGTTGCAACTTTTGTCACCGGTCGGGCATCTCCAGCTGGCACGCGTCGAGCTGACGATCCGTTCCACGGCGATCTCGAACGTCGCGATCGCCCTCACGATCGGTGCCGTGGGCTTCCTCTTTCTCTGGTGGTTCCGCTCCGCGTCGCGTCGCCACCGGCGTCGCGCCAAGCATGTGTCGGGCCAACTGCCGCAACAGAGTTCAGAAGCGGTACAGGAACGCGCCTCGTGAGGCGCAGAACGCACCGCGCCCACGGGTTTGGTGACCGTCGGACCATCTACAGAGGGCGCCTGCCGCGCACGCTCCCCGGGATACCCGCACCTGCCGGGCTGAGCAGGGCCTGGGGGGCGGGCGCAACCGTCGGTGGTCCCGGTCAACCGATAGCGAATGGTGGCGCCCGTGCGGGGCGCTCCCGGCCGGGCCTCGGTACTGCGACCGCTTATGTGGCGGCAGGCACGCTCTTATCGCGCGTCACAGGGTTGTTGCGCATCCTCGTCGCCATCTACGCCCTCGGCTACTCAAGCCTTTCCGACTCGTTCAACCTCGCCAACAACACGCCGAACATCGTGCACGACCTCGTGCTCGGCGGAATCCTCACGGCCACCTTCGTCCCGGTGTTCGTCTCACGCCTCGCGACGCGCTCGAAGGAGGAAGCCGTCGAATCGATCTCGGCCGTGCTGACCCTGGCTTCGTTTGTTCTCCTCGGCGCAACTGTCGTGTTCTTCCTGGCTGCTCCTTACATCATCGACCTTTACACGGTCGGCAGCCACGGGCCCGGGATCGTCACCGAGCGCCAGGTCGCCACGTTCCTCCTCCGCCTCTTCGCTCCCCAGCTGCTTGCCTACGGTGCGATCAGCCTCATGACAGCTGTGTTGAACACCGCCCGTCGCTTCTCCGCCCCGGCCTTCACCCCGATCCTCAACAACGTGGTCGCCATCGGCATTCTCCTCGCTTTCGCCGACATAGGCCATACTCACAGCCTCGTCCAGGTCAGCCGCGACCACCGGCTCTTGCTGCTGCTCGGCATCGGCACGACGCTCGGCGTGATCGTCCAGGCTGTGGCCCTCGTTCCAAGCTTGTTGTCCTGCGGCTTGCGGGTACGTCCCCGATGGCGACCCGACGACCCCGCCGTGCGCGAGATCATCAACCTCTCCGGCTGGACCTTCGGGTTCGTGATCGCCAATCAAACAGCGGTCTTTGTCGTGTCAGCGATCGCGGTGAGCATCGGCGCGGCAACGCTCACCGCCTACACGTACGCCTCGACGTTCTTTCAGCTGCCGTTCGGCATCGTCGCCGTCTCGGTCATGACCACGATCGCGCCGGTGCTCGCCTCGCGCTTCACCAAAGGCGACAAGAAGGGCTTCGCCGATCAGTTCGGTCTCGGCCTCCGCCGCACCCTGGCTGGTGTCATCCCCGCTGCCGTCGGGTACCTGCTCCTCGCCCGGCCGGCGATCTCGCTCATCTCACTCGGGGCCGGGACCGCGCACCACTCGAGCGGGGCACACCTCACCGCGACGATGCTCGAGCTCCTTGCCCTCGGTTTGCCCGGGTTCTGCGTTTACCTGCTCGCCATCCTCGCCTTCCAGTCGATGCGGGATACGCGAACGCCTTTCTTCCTCTACCTGCTCGAGAACGGCTTGAACATCCTGCTCGCCTTCGGGTTGCGCAGCACGCTCGGAGGAAAGGGACTGGCCCTTTCCCTGGCGATCGCCTACTCGGTCGCGGCGGTGGCGGCCCTGATCGTCCTCCGGGCCCGGGTAGGTGGTCTCGGTGGCCTCGTCGTGGGCCGCTACGTGGCCCGCACGGTGATCTGCTCACTCGTCATGGCCTTCGTCGTTGCTCTTGTCCTCGCAGGTGTCGGATCTGACCAGGGCCTCGGTCTCTTCGAGCGCGTTGTCGCCGCCGTTCTCGCGGGCGTCGTCTCCTACGGCTTGGCTGCCGGACTCGCCGGCAGCCTTGTCGGCTGGCAGACTTCGAGGCGACGGCGCCCGAGACTCGGGGACGGTGCTGATGGCAGGAATAAGAGCTGATGGCAGGAATAAGAGTCGTAACCGATAGCGCGGCTGATCTTCCGGCGAGCCTCGCCGCGCAGCACGACATCAGGATCGTCCCCCTCGACGTCCGGCTCGGAAAGTGGGGACCCGACGAGATGCGCCTGATCGACCCCGCCGAGTTCTGGCGGCGCTGTGCCATGACAGACGCTTTGCCCGAGACCTCGGCGCCGTCGCCGGGCGCTTTCGCGGAGAGCTTCACCCGGGCCGCCGACGACGGCTGCAGTGGAGTGGTATGCCTCACCTTGTCGTCCCAGCTCTCCTCGACCTACCAAGCCGCGTGCGCCGGCGCGGATGAAGTGCGTGAGCGGGTCGAGGTGCGCGTCATCGACACCCGCACCGTGACCTTGGGCCAGGGGATGGTCGTGCTCGAAGCTGCCCAAGTCGCGGCCGCCACGGACGATCTCGGTGATGCCGAGGCCGCCGCCAGGGCGGTCGTCCCGAGAATCCGCGTCTTCGGGGCCCTCGACACCATGGACAACGTCCGCAAGGGCGGTCGCATCGGGACGGCAAGGGCTCTCTTGGGTTCGATCTTGTCGATCAAGCCGATCGTCGAGATCCGAGACGGTGTCGCCGTGGCCGAATCACGCCAGAGGACGCGTGCCGGTTCGCTCGAGTACCTAGCCAACAAGCTGAGAAACGCCGGTGAGCTGGAAAGGCTCGCCGTCGTCCACGCTGCAGCTCCGGACCTCGAGGCCTTCCTCGACATGATCGAGGACGTCTACCCCCGAGACGAGATCCTCATCAACTACCTCGGCCCCGTCATCGGGACCCACGCCGGGCCGAGATGCATCGGCATTTGCTACCGGCTCGCGGAGACCGCGGCCCGCTAACCTATCGAGCATGTCTTCTGAGCAGACCCCCCGAGACGACTGGGCTGCGCAGCTCACCGAGAAGCTCGGGCAAGTCGTCGAGCTCATTCGCGACCACACCGTCCGGCCAGTGCAGACCTTCGTCGGCGCGGCCATCTTCGGCACGCTGGCCATCTTCGTCGTCGTCTTCGTCGTCGTGGCGCTCGCCATCGGCCTCGTCCGCCTCTTGGACAACGAGGTCTTCGACCAAAGGGTGTGGGCGAGCTACCTGTTGATCGGTGGAATCTTCGTGCTCACCGGGACGTTTATCTCCAGGATGCGCCACAGCCGGACCTAACCGGCCGGGCACGAAAAGAAAGCGACACAAATGGAGTCCTGCGCGACACGCGACGTGGTGATCCTCGGCTCGGGGCCCGCAGGCCTCACGGCCGCCATCTATGCAGGACGTGCCGAGCTGCATCCCCTCGTCCTCGAAGGCGAGCCCTCGTCCTCCAGCGACCAGCCGGGCGGTCAGCTCATGTTGACGACGGAGGTGGAGAACTTCCCGGGCTTCACCCACGGGGTGCTGGGTCCCGAGCTGATGGTCTCGATGCGGGCCCAGGCCGAACGATTCGGCGCCGAGATCCTGACCGAGAGGGCGTCGAGGGTCGACCTGGAGTCGGTGCCGATCGCCGTGTGGATCGGTGACCCCGTCGCGCCTGAGCCGACGCTGAGGACGAGGACTCTCATCATCGCCACAGGCGCCCGCTCGCTCATGCTCGGGCTCGAGAACGAGGCCCGCCTGCTCGGCTATGGAGTCTCCACGTGTGCGACCTGCGACGGGTTCTTCTTCCGCGGCAAGCAGATCGTCGTCGTAGGCGGCGGTGACTCCGCCCTCGAAGAAGCTCTTTTCCTGACGAAATTCGGTGACTCGGTGACCATCGTGCACCGTCGCAAGGAGCTGCGCGCTTCCAAGATCATGCAGGATCGGGCGTTTACGAACGAGAAGATCACGTTTCGCTGGGACTCGGTGGTGACAGATGTCCTCGGTGGCGACCGGGTCACCGGGGTGCGGGTGCGTGATGTCAACACGGGCGAGGAGTCGGAGCTCGCCGCCAACGGCGTCTTCGTCGCCATCGGGCACGCCCCGAGCACGGAGCTGTTCGCCGGGCAGCTCGAGATGGACGAGACCGGTTATCTCGTCACCCGCGAAGGGACAAGGACCAACGTGCCGGGCGTGTTCGCTTGTGGCGACGTCCAGGACCACGTTTACCGGCAAGCCGTCACGGCCGCCGGCTCCGGGTGCATGGCCGCGATCGACGCAGAGCGATACCTGTCGTCGCTCACCGAGAGTTGACTACAAGGAGAATGGAATGAACGACGTCATCACCGTCAGCGACGACACCTTCGACGAAGCGGTCAGCCTCTCGGACATCCCGGTAGTGGTCGACTTCTGGGCCGAATGGTGCGGCCCTTGCAAGATGGTGGCCCCCATTCTCGACGAGATCGCCAACGCGCGCAGCGGCAAGCTCAAGGTGGCCAAGCTGAATGTCGACGACAATCCCCGCACTGCGCAGCGGTTCCAGGTGATGAGCATCCCGACGCTGCTGTTGTTCACGAACGGCGAGGTCCAAGCCCGCATCGTGGGAGCGAGGAGCAAGACCCAGATCCTGTTGGAGTTCGAGCCCTTTCTTTGAGCAGACGGCTGACAACCGGGCAAAGACCCGTAGGCCGGGCGCTACCGGGCAGTGCCCGTCGTCTCCTACCATGTGCGAGATGATCGAACGGCTGCAGGGCTCGTGGCAATGAGCCGCGCACGGGCCATGACGCCTCAAGCAGATCTCCTCCCACTTCGTGAGGGCGATGCCGGCGGACCAGTGGCCGACTTGCAAGAACGGCTCCGGCGGCTCGGCTTCGAGCACGGCCTTGACAGCCCGGGCGTTTATGGCACCGGGACCGCGCTTGCGGTGCAGGAGTTCCAGTCCCAGCGCGGTCTTCACAATGACGGCGTTTGCGACCGCGAGACGTGGTCGAGCCTCGTCGAGGCCGGCTTTCACTTGGGCGACCGGCTCTTGTACCGCCGCATCCCGATGCTGCACGGTGACGACGTCGCCGAGGTGCAGCACAGGCTGAGCGGGCTCGGGTTCGATCCCGGCGGCGTCGATGGGATCTTCGGCGAAGGCACCCATCTGGCGCTGGCCGAGTTCCAGCGAAACGTCGGCCTTGTGACAGACGGCATCTGCGGTCCGCTGACGCTCGCTGAGCTCACCCGTGTCGCCCCTGTCCGGGGCGGCGCAGATCTCGTGACGCCCTTGAGGGAGCAGCTCAAGGTGGCTGCGGCTCCAGCCACGCTCACCTGCAAGCAGATCGCCGTCGGCGAGGAAGGTGGCTTTGCGACCGGTGTCGCCGCCGTTCGCCGCGCGCTCGTCCTGGCGGGGGCCCGTTCCCTCGAGCTGCACGACCCCGATCCGCTCGCCCAGGCCCTTGCGGCGAACACAGCGAAGGTCGACTGCTATGTCGGCCTTCGACTCGAGCCGAGCCACGGTTACGCCACGACCTACTTCTACCGGGGCTTTCGCTACGAGTCGATAGCCAGTCGCCAGCTCGCCGAGCTGCTTGTGGACACCGCAGCCACACGGCTCGGTCTCGACAACGCTGGCGCGCACGGGATGGCCGAAGTGATCCTACGGCGAACGGCCATGCCGGCGGTGGTGCTTGAGCTCGGGTCACCTCGTCAAGTGGCGATGAAGACCTCGCAGCTCGGAGAGGCAGTCCAGGAGGCCCTCGAACGTTGGCTCGGGATGAGTCGGGAGTGAAGTGTCCACAACCTCATGCACAGGTTGTGGATCAACTTGGACCAACAGTAGAGGTCGAGAAGGTAACGCCAAAGTAAACTTAAGATGAGAGCTCGGCACATAATTGGCCCCTGAACAGGGATAATGCTTAGGAACCGAACTGAGGACGACTCGTGATCGTTTTCACATCTTGTGGAAAACGATCAGATTGAGGGCGTCTCGGGCGAGAAGCTTCGATCTCAAGTAAAGGTCTCTCCGATGATGACGCGGTAAATGCGTTCTAGATCGTCCAAGGTGGCGAACTCGATCACAAGTTTGCCCCGTTTCCCACCCATATCTACCTTGACCCGAGTGTTCAGTCTTTCCTCCAAGAGCTCCTCGAGGTCATGCACGCCCGGCGGTCGAAGCGAGTGCCCGGTCCGTGGTGTCGCAGGCCCGGGCCCTGCGGCCTGATCGCCATCGGGTGCACTGTTCCGGCTCTCGGCGCCGTCGGGGCCCTCTTCGGCCTGTGCCTCGCGTACAGCCTGGCGGACCAGCTCTTCGAGTGCTCGGACGGAAAGGCCACCGTGGATCGCCTCACCGGCGAGCCGCTCTTGCAGGATCCGGTCCGGTGTGGTCAGCAAGGTTCGGGCGTGCCCTGCGCTGAGCTGACCGTCGCGCACGTACCGCTGGACCGTCGGCGGCAATTGGAAGAGCCGTAGCGCATTTGTGATCCCAGCCCGGGATCGGCCCACCCTGCGAGCGACCTCCTCGTGGGTCAGGTTGAACTCCTCGATCAACTGCTGGTAGGCGCCCGCCTCGTCGAGAGGGTTGAGGTCTTCGCGGTGCAAGTTCTCCACGAGAGCCTCTTCGAGGCTCATGGCGTCGTCGGCTTGGTGGACCAGCGCCGGGATCGACTGAAGGCCCGCCCGCCGGGCGGCCCGGCACCGACGCTCGCCGGCGATCAGTTCGTAGTCTTCGGGACCGACCTCTCGTACGAGCACAGGTTGGAGGATGCCGACGGCCTTGATCGAATCAACGAGCGCAGACAGGCCCTGCTCACCGAATTGGTTGCGAGGCTGGAACGGGTTCGGCCGGATGCGGGCGAGCGGGACTTCCCGAAGCATGGACCCGGTAGAGATTACCGAGGTCGACGGGATGAGCGCCCCCAATCCCTTGCCCAATCCGCTACGCCGGACCACCGCTGACCTCCTTTGCGAGCTCTCGGTAAGCGATGGCGCCCCTCGAGGCCGGAGCATGCACGGTGATCGGCTCGCCGAACGAGGGCGACTCTGAGATGCGGACCGTTCGCGGGATGACGTTCTTGCAGACGGCAGCTCCGAAATGCGTGCGCACCTCCGCTATGACATGGTCGGCCAGTCTCGTCCGCGAGTCGTACATGGTCAAGACCATGGCCGACACCTCGAGCTCAGGGTTGAGGTTGGCCCGCACCAGCTCGACGTTCCTGAGCAGCTGGCCCAGACCCTCCAGGGCGTAGTACTCGCATTGGATCGGCACGAGCACCTCGCTCGCCGCCGCAAGGGCATTGACCGTGATCAAGCCCAGGGAAGGTGGGCAGTCAATGAGGACGTAGCCGAAGTCCTCCCTTATCGGAGCAATGACTCGCTTCAGGCGGAGCTCTCGGCTGAAGGCCGAGACCAGCTCGATCTCCGCTCCGGCAAGGTCGATGGTTGCCGGGGCGAGGAACAAGTTCTTTATGCTCGTCGGTTCTACGCAGTCCTCCAGCGGGACGTCGCGGAGAAGGACGTCGTACATCGAGAAATCGAAATTCCTCGCCTCGATCCCGAGGCCGGTCGTGGCATTGCCCTGAGGATCGAGATCCACGATCAACACTCGGTACCCGAGGTCGGCGAGGGAGGCACCGAGATTGACCGTGGTCGTCGTCTTGCCGACGCCTCCTTTTTGGTTGGCGACTGCGATCACCCTGGGCAGTGACCGCACCCGGCCTTCAGCGGGTGACTCCGCGCCCTCGTGGCTCTGAGTAGGTGCTCCCGGATCCTCCGATCCTGACACCATGCCCATCACCAGACGTTCACGCTCGACTGGTTGATCTCGGTCGTCATCCTCTTCGTCGTTCATCACACCTTCGGTTCGAGGGGAGTGTTCCACGTGAAACATCTGCGACCCGAACGACTGGAGGTCTCGTCGGTCTCAGGCAGCTTCAAGGCGAGCATAACGCGCGCGCCATCGCCGAACCTCTGAAGGCGGAGCAGTTCCGCTCGGCAAGACGACCAGTCACGATTTGTCCAGCAGCTGCTCCAGCCGGGCGGCGACGAGGCGATAGCAGGACACGGGGATCAAGTGCACGCCGTGAAAGACCCCGCTGTCTCGGATGGCCAAGAGCAGCTCGCAAGCGGCCTCGATTCCGGCTTTCGGGTCGCGGTCCACCTCTTCGACGAGCTGGGTCGGGATGTCTATGGTAGGGATCGTCTTCGCCAAGTTACGCGCCATCGCGCTGCTGGCCAGAACAATGACGCCGGCATAGATGGCGTTTTCGGGTTGCTCTCGCTCCTGCCAGCGCAGCAGTGCCTCGAGTGAGAAGCCAACCTGCAGGAACAAGAAGTCGGCTTCTCTTTTCCATGCAGGAAGCGGACCAAGGTTCGCGACGGCACCCAGGCGCAACCTGCGGGATCTCATGAGCCCGGTCGTCAGATCGAAAGCCCTGGCCTCACGCAACATTGTCTGGACCGTGAGCTCGCTCGTACGGCCTCCGACACGCGGCTCGTCACCACGTACCAAGAGGAACTGGTCCACTCCATAGGCTTCCGCCGTCAGCAGATCACGTTGGAAACCGAGCAAATTACGGTCCCGGGCGTTCAAACAGGCGATCGACCGACCGCCCATCTGCTCCACTTCATGAGCGACCGCGATACTCGAGACAGTCGCCCTGCCGATGTGATTGTCCGGTATGAGGAACGAGCCCGCGATCGAACTCAGCACGCCGATCTGGTGCCTCACGTGCTTGAGGTCCGGCCGAGTGGAAGGCTCGATCTCGCAGACGAGCTCGAAGCTTGTTGCTGACATCGCCATAGACTATCGAGGCCTGGAGCTCGAGGGTCGCCTCAAGAAAACAGCGGCCGTTTCCCTGGGATCCCTGGCCGGCGGGGATATCGATCCGGGCAAGGGGCGGCCTGTCTGAGCACGGCGAGCCCGAACGGGTCGCGCAAGGCGAGCTCCGGTGCCAGACCGAGCTCGGCACATCCCTCTGCCGGCCAACGATCGGCCTCTGGCAAAGGCCCCGCGGTCGGCCAACCATCCGCTACCAGGCAAGTGCCCGCTTCGCACGCACCGGCACGAGTATTCCCCTCCGGGGGCTCAGAAACGATCAATCGGCCGCCGACCTGGAGAAACGGCGCCGCGCACTCGGCCGTCACGGCAGGTGGTCCGAAGCTTCTCGCGACCACCGCCGTAAAGCTTCCCCGATATCGTCCCTCGCGCCCGATCTCTTCCGCCCTCGCCCTGACGATCTCCACCCGTGGCCCAACCTCGAGCTCCTCGACAGCCCAGGACAGGAAGTCGACCGAGCGGCGGCTGGAGTCGACCATGACGAGTCGGAGGTCCTGATCCTCGACGGCGAGCACGAGGCCGGGCAGCCCACCGCCTGATCCGAGCTCGAGAACTGGGCCGTTCACAGCCTCGAGCAACAGCGCGCGGAGGAAGGCCTCTGAATGAGCGATCTGTGTCTCTGTGGGCAGGCTGCCGACCAGGGACCTCCGTTGGGCTTCCAGCAGCACGGCCACGAGGCGGGAGTGGTCGGCTCCGAACTCGGTCATGTTTCAGGTCCCTCGCCCCACAGAGGGCGAGTTCTGAGACGCCTCTTGATGTTCAGCTCAGATCTGCAGACTCGCTCGAGTAGTCCTCGGGGTCCTCTGCCGAGTCAACTGCTTGCGTGCCTTGGCTGGCTGCAGATGCGGAGGACATGCGGATCACGACGTAGCGGCGCGGCTCTATGCCCTCCGAGATCGTCTCCAGGCCCTCGAGCTCGTTGACGGTGTCATGAACCACCTTGCGGTCCGACGGTGACATCGGCTCTAGTGCCTCGGGCACCCCGGTGCGCAACACGTCACTGGCGGCTTCGAGGACGAACTGGCGCAAGGCTGCGGCCCTGCGCTCGCGGTAGCCGCCGACATCGACGACGATCCTGCTCGTGTGCTCGTCGGTGTGCCTCTGTACCACCGTGCGTGTCAGTTCCTGTAGGGCCTCCACCGTCGCGCCCTTGGGGCCCACCAGAAGTCCAAGGTTGTTACCCTCCACACTTATGTAGATGTCGCCGTCTTCAGTCCGGCGCGCGCTTGTGGTTGCGTCGATCCCGAAGCGTGCGACGACCTCTTTGACGAAGTCACACGCGAGCTGTTGCTGGGTCTCGATGCTCATTTCCGCCTCCTTAGGTGATCCACTCCCGCGACCAGCGCCACTCGAAGTCTTCTCTGCCGTCGACTCCGAGTTGTTAGAGAGCCGGTCGCGACCCCCTCGTCCCCGGCTCCGTGAACGTCGCCGGCCGCCCGCGGGTGAACTCCCGGAGGCATCGGCACCTGGATCCGTTGCGTCCCCGGGTTCCTTCACGGCCCGACCACGAGAGGTCCGTGAACCGTTTTGAGCCGCTCCTTGAGCTTGGCGGCCCTGGGCGCGTGAGGTGCCTGCAGACCCACCAGCCTCTCTCCCGCGGCGTTCCTCCCCCTCAGATTTCTCGGTCGGCTTGGTGGTGGAACTTTCGGAGCGACCCGTTTGAGCTTGGCGACGGTGCCCACGCTCGGCCCCGCCCGCAGCAGTCCGGGGCCGGTGCGAAGGTCTCTTCGCACGGGGTTGAATCGGGCGCACCCGGGCTCTGATCCGGGCACTGCTTCGCCTCAGGCCGAACATTCCCGATCTCGGCTCTTCCACGACGACAATCTCGGCGTCCTTCTCGGCTACGCCAAGCTGCTCGAGCGCCGCCTCTACGGCTTCCTCGACCGTCCTCCCGACCGTCTCGACCCATTCCACGGACTATCGGCCCCTCCGCGGGCGCTTATCCCTGGAGCGGGGCTGCGACTTCGTCCCGCCACCAGAGCCCCCGGACCCGGACGGCCGTTGGGCCGGCTTCCGGGCACCAGACCCGTTCCTCGAGCCATTCTGGTTCGCCGTAGGCTTCGAGCCATTCGTCGTGTCGCGCCTGGGCCCGCCCGTCGCTACGGTCCTCTGCCGGGGCGCTGGTCTTGCCGGCTCGGTGCTTGGCTCGGCCGAACCTCCAGCCGTTGCCGCCTCGCGCATGCGAGCAAGGAAGCCCTTGCCGGCGGTGCCCTCTGGGGCCGCGCCCGCGCTCTTACCTGCAGCGGTGGTACCAGGGCCCGTAGCGGTGGCGAGCTCCGCGTGATTTCGAGAACTGAGCTCGCGGATGGCCGCGACGATCGTCGGGTCGTGCTTGTACATCCATTCCTGCTGCCCGACGCGGAACAAGCTCGAGACGATGAAATAGACACCGACCCCGGCAGGAAGCGCGATGTAGAGCACGAGGAAGATGAGCGGCATGTACTTCTGCATCTGCTGCATCTGCTGGTTCGCTTGCGAGGCCGCCGGGTTGCGGTTGGTCACCTGCCAGATCGAGACGTACTGGAGGCCCACCGCGATGAGCACCAGCAACGCGTAAGGGATGACGTCCACGATATGAGGCTGATGAGTGCGGACCGAGTCGGCGAGGTTGATGCCGAGAACGTGCATCTCGCCGTGGGCCCTTATGAGGTCGCGGTACATCCGGCTCGTCTTGGGGATGTTCTGCGGCGTCGCTACCGTGCGCACCACGCCGTGAGAAATAATCTTCTGGCCCTTCGAGTTGAGCACGTCGGCCGTCTTCGACAGGCCCCGGACGACGTCGTAGAGGACGATCAGGACCGGGAACTGAAGGAACATGGGCAGGCAGCCGCCCGTCGGGTTGACGCCGTTCTCGCGATAAAGCGCCATCACCTCCTCGTTCATCTTCTGGCGCAGCTCTTGACGCTCCGCAGTCGGCATCCCCGGCTTGGCCTTGTAGCGGTTCTGGATCTTCTTCATCTCCGGCGCCAGCAGCTGCATCCGCATCATCGAGCGGGCACTGGCACGCGTGAGGGGGAAGACGACGATCATCACCGTCACCGTCAAGAGCGCGATCGCGACGGCGTAGTTCGGGATCAACCCGTAGAAGAAGGCGAGGACATACCCGATCAGGACAAAGATCGGGTGCAGGATCGTGCCGATGACGGAAGTGCCCGCCTTGGCCGTATGGGTGGCAGCCGCAATCAACATCTCGGACCTCAGCTCGGGACCGGGTCGAAGCCCTGGCTGCCGAACGGGCGGCACCGAGCGACGCGCCTTATCGCCAGCCAGGTTCCCCGCAGCGACCCGTGCAGCTCGATGGCCTCCATGGCGTAAGACGAACATGAGGGGACAAAGTGGCAGGGTGACGGCCGGCCGACCCGCAGCGCCTGGTAAGCGCGCAGCATCACGAGCAATGCCCTTGCGACCGGCGTGGGCGCAGTCGGGACGGACGTCATCGGGCGGCCACCTGGCTTGCCCGCTGCATCGCTTCGATCACCCTTGTCCTCAACTCCTGAAACGGGAGATCACGAACTCCCTGGTCAATGCCCACGAGGTAGGCCCCCGCAGGAAGCGACGCCGTCGCCTCGGCCGTGACCGCCCGTAAGCGGCGACGGACACGATTGCGCTCGACCGCGGTCCCCACCTTCCGTGGAACGACGAAAGTGAATCGCCGAACCTCATCGCTCTCTTGTGCAGGTAAGAACTGTACCCGCACTGGTCCCGACCAGGCGCGTCGCCTCGAACGCCTCAGCTGGGCAAACGCCCTGCGGCCCCGTACCGGGTGAGGGCGTGGGCGCTGAGATCGTCCGCCAAGAACCGGCCGCACAATGCCCATTGTCGTCGGGAGCGGAGACGGTGTCGCAACGTCGCTCAAGCCGACAGCCGAACCCGCCCGCGGCGGCGACGTGCTTTCAGGATCGCGCGACCGGCGCGTGTCGACATTCGATGGCGAAAGCCGTGCCTTCTCGCCCTTTTGCGGGTGTTTGGTTGGAAGGTCTGCTTCATCTCAGCCTCGTTTCGTTCGTACCGGTGACGCACGTCTGGGGTGATTCCCGACGCGGCATGGGCCGGTGAAGCAGGTGTAATCGACCCGCCAAGATCCACCTGTGCATCTGGCGCGCGACAACACGGGTCCACCAGACGGCAGGGACCGGCCGGAATAATTTAGCGCACGATCCGTCTCGGGGCCACCGGTTCCCCTGAGGCAAGCGCCGCGCCGGCGCTGTACGATTTCCCACACACCCTGCGAGCTCGCCCCGCCGTCCACACCTGTGGATGCTGGTGTGGAGAACTTCTCGACCGGAGGGTCTCGAGCTGGTGACAGAAGCACAGCAACTGTGGAATGACTGTTCGGACGCCCTGCGCTCGCAGGTGTCCGAGGCAACATGGCGGGCCTGGTTCTCGCCAATACGTCCCGTCGCGGTCGCGAACGGGACCTTGGTGCTCGCGGTGCCGAGCGGGGTGGTCCGCGACCGCCTCGAGGGGAGGTTTCACAGCCTCGTCCACGATGCCCTCCTCGACAGCTCGGGTAAAGAGGTCCAATTCCGCTTTGACGTGCAGATAGACGACCCAGGACCCGAGGAGCTCGCACCGAACCGGGAAGAAGCCCGGCGAAACGACTACGGGGCGCCGGCTCTGAACGTCGTCGCGCGCAATGGCAAGCCCGCGCCGGCAAGAGCCAAGGACACGCCGGGCGTCGACGACGTCCCGCTCAACCCGAAGTACACCTTCGAGACCTTCGTCACCGGACCTTCCAACCGCTTCGCGCACGCCGCTGCCTTGTCGGTGGCAGAGGCGCCTGCACGCTCGTACAACCCGTTGTTCGTCTACGGTGCCGCCGGGCTCGGAAAGACGCACCTCCTGCAAGCTGTGGGCAACTACGTGCACGAGAACTTCTCGCGCATGCGCGTCCGTTACGTCTCGACCGAGACGTTCATGAACGAGTTCGTCGAGACCCTTCGTGCCAAGGACGACATGGGCGCCTTCCGCAGGCGCTATCGGGAATGCGACCTGTTGCTTATCGACGACGTGCAGTTCATGGACAAGAAGGAGTCGCTGCAAGAGGAGCTCTTTCACACGTTCAACTCGCTGTACGGCTCCTCCAAGCAGATCGTGCTCACCTCCGATCGCGCACCCCGGGCGATCGCGACCCTGGAGGACAGGCTCCGCAGCCGGCTGCTGTCAGGCTTGACGACCGATATCCAACCCCCCGAACTCGAGACCCGTATCGCCATCTTGCGTACCAAGGCCGAACATGAGCACGCGGTCGTCGGTGACGATGTGCTCGACTTCATCGCCACCAAGGTCAAGGAGAACATTCGGGAGCTCGAGGGCGCACTCATCCGCGTGACTGCCTACGCCAGCCTGAATCGTCAGCTGCTGACCCGCGAGCTCGCCGAATCCGTCCTGGCGGATTTCGTGGCCTCCAATCAGCCACGGCAGATCACTTCCCGGCAGATCATCGAGAGCAGTGCCCGGCATTTCGGCTTCAGCGTCGATGAGCTCATCGGTCCCAGTCGCCGACGTCCCCTTGTGATCGCGCGCCAGATCGCGATGTATCTGTTCCGTGAGCTCACCGACTTCAGCTATCCCGCCATCGGCAGGGAATTCGGGGACCGGGATCACACCACGGTGATTCACGCCGTTGAGAAGATCTCTGGGCTCATGAAAGAGCGCCGCCAGGTCTATGACCAGGTCACAGAGCTCAGCGCCCAGATCAAGAACGGTTTATGATCTGTGGATAACGTCCTTGTCGTCGGGGGATGAGCCTCTTGTCCGTCCCCAGGCGTCACCGGCCGTGGGCGACAGGCTGTGCAATCAGAGGATAACCGCCTTGAGGGCACGACCCTCCCGAACAGGACGAAGCCTGGGTTATCAACAATCCCCAGGACCTACTACTCCTGTTGTCTTTTTCTCTAATTAGGAAGGAGTAGAGCATTCCGTGAAGTTCCGTGCCGATCGAGACACGCTTCTGGAGACCCTCGTGACCGCGTCGAGGGCGACAAGCGCCCGTTCCGGACCCAGCTTTGGTGTCGCCGGGCTACGGCTTGTCTTACGTGGAAAGCACCTGGAGGTGTGCGGATCGGATCCCGATCTCGTGATAGAAGCTCGTTGCGAGGTCTCAGGCGAGTCTGATGGTTCGGTGCTCGTGCCGTCTCGCCTGGTTGTCGACATCGTGCGTTCCTTCGATCCCGGCGCGGTGTCCGTTGTCGCCGGCGACGAAGAGGTGCGCTTTTCCTCGGGGCGGGCAGAGTTCGTCGTGAGAGTTGCCCTTGGTGCTGAGATCACCCGTCTCGGCGTGCCTGAGCAGCAAGGGATCGAGATCCCGGCGTCTGTTTTTGCCGATGGTCTTCGTCAAGTTGTCCGGGCGGCTCTCGTCGACGACTCGCGCGCCCCCCAGCTGACAGGGGTGCTGATGGTCGCGACGGAGAGCGGGCTCAGGCTCATCGCCACGGACTCGTATCGACTCGCGTTCCGCGACTTCGCCGGGATGGAGGTAGTCGAACCTGATCGTCAGGTCCTCGTTCCGGCAAAGGCGCTGGCGGAGGTGCAACGCCTGGCGGCCGCCAAGGCCGACGGTGACCGCATGATCGTTTTTCGTTACAGCGATCTCGACGCCGTATTCGAGCTCGATGACGTCCGGATCACGACGCGGCTGTTGCGGGGTCAATTCCCCGAGGTGGAACGGCTGATCCCCGCCTCTTACGCTTACCATCTCCGCGTCCCGCGTGACGATCTCGAGGCCGCGTTGCGAAGGGTTCGTCTGGTGGTGAGAGACACCAAGGACGCCACGACACCGGTACGCCTGGCGCTCCACGACGGTGGGGTCGATCTCACCGTGCTCACGCCCGAGAGTGGCCGGGCTGAAGAGAGCGTCGAAGGCGATTTCCAAGGCGACGATCTGACTGTGGCGTTCAACCCGGGCTACCTCTTGGACGGGGTCGAAGCGGTTCGGTCCGACACCCTCGTCCTGGAGGTGAACGATCCGGGCAAGCCTGCCTTGGTGCGAGGTGACGGCGAGGACGAGTACCGGTACCTGTTGATGCCAGTGAAGGTGTCCTGAGTCCGGATTCCCAGATGGACGAGACGGTTGTCGTGCGGCTTGAGCTGCACGATTTCCGCAACTTTGAAGCTGTCGAGTTTCGCCCGTCGCCTGACGGGTTGACCGTGGTGCAAGGTGAGAACGGCGCCGGAAAGACGAGCCTTCTCGAGGCCATCGCGTACTGCTCCACACTTCAGTCTTTTCGGGGGGCACCCCGTGAAGCGGTCGTGCGGCAAGGCGCAAGCGCGGCGAAGGTGCGCTGCGACCTCTTGGTGGGAAAACGCAAGGTGGAGATCGAGGTGGACGTGCTGCCCGGCCGGCGCGACCGAGCCTGGCACAACGGGCAAAGAGTGCCCGGCACACGAGAACTCCTCGAAGTCCTGCGGACGACGTTGTTCACACCGGACGATCTGGTGCTCGTCAAGGGCCCGCCGGCCGGCCGGCGCGACTTCCTCGACGAGGTGCTAGCCGGGTCATATCCGCGCCTCGGCGCTGACCGGGCCGCGCTCGACCGTGTGCTCAGGCATCGCAACGCCCTTTTGCGCCAGCTTGGCGGCCGGCTCGGTTCCGACGCGGCGGGAACGCTGGATGTCTGGGACGAGCGGTTGGCCCAGGTCGGTGAACGCCTCACTTCTTCCCGCTCCGGAATCGTCGAGGCTCTTTCACCGCATGCCGCCGAAGCCTTCTCGGTCCTCGCCGGCGAGGCCGGCCCCCTCGAGATGCGCTATGACCGTTCCTGGGAGGGGACGTTGCGCGACGCCCTCGTCGCCTCGCGAGCCGAGGACCTGCGCCGTGCGACCACGACCGTCGGTCCGCAACGTGACGAGCTCGAGCTCGAAGCGGGCGGGCTTGACGCCCGCACGCGGCTCTCACAGGGACGTCAGCGGTGTGTCGCCCTTTCGCTGCGACTGGCGAGCCACCGCCTCATGACGGCGATCACAGGTGCCGCACCAGTACTGCTCCTCGACGACGCCTTCTCCGAGCTGGACGAAGGAACGGCCCGAGCACTCGTAGGCGAGCTGCCCGCAGGTCAGGCGCTCCTGACCACCGCGGGCGAGCTGCCCCCCGGGGCGATTCCCAAGCTCGTGGCCAAGCTGGTCGGCGGTAGGCTCCAGCAGTGAAGAGTCGTTGGGTGGGGTCAGCACCGACCCATGACGAACCTGTCGCCGCCCAGTCGTGGGACGAGGAGACGGACGCGTCCCCGGCGGTGCCCATAGGGGCTGCTCTTGATCAGTTGTTGCGTCAACGGGGAATGGAGGATGCCCTCGTCCTCGGTCGTGTTGCCGGTTGCTGGGAGGAGGTCGTCGGTCCCGAGATCGCCCGCCAGGTTCATCCTCGGCTCGTGCGCGGCCGCGAGCTCGTCGTCTCGGTCGACCACCCTGCCTGGGCGACAGAGCTTGAACTTGCCGGTTCCGCGGTGCTGAGCCGTCTGGCGGAAAGGCTCGGGGAGACGGCTCCGCAACGCCTCAGCGTCCGTGTGGAGCCGGCGTCGCACAGGTAGACTGGAGCCATCGTCGGGAGCCGTACCCGCATCGGTCAAAGGGTCAATCTCCGGCCTTGTTCGCTCACCATTCGGGAAGGTCGCGCCCATGGGCTTGGACAGTGGTCAGAAGGACGACACCGACCGGCCTGACGACGTGGATTACAAGAAGGAGCACAACAACGTGGTTTCTATGCCGGTGACGCCCGCTTCGTATGAGGCGGAGGACATCACTGTGCTCGAGGGTCTGGAACCCGTCCGGTTGCGGCCAGGCATGTTCATCGGCTCGACAGGGCCCACCGGGCTTCACCACCTGATCTGGGAAGTGGTCGACAACGCCGTCGACGAGGCGATGGCGGGCTTTTGCACCCGCATCGACGTCACCCTCCTCGCCAGTGGCGCCTGCCGGGTGGCCGACAACGGGCGGGGCATTCCTGTCGACCCGATCCCGGGCTACCCCGACAAGACGGCGGCAGAGGTCGTGCTCACGGTCCTGCACGCCGGCGGCAAGTTCGGGGGCGGGAGCTACAAGGTCTCCGGTGGCCTGCACGGGGTCGGCGTATCGGTCGTGAACGCTTTGTCGACCCATCTCGTGCTCGAGATCGATAGAAACGGTCAACGCCACCGGATGGGGTTCGTCGACGGGGGCAAGCCCGTAGAGCCACTTCGAGTGGTCGGTCCCTCGCCCCGAGGTCGGACGGGCACCATAGTCACGTTCTGGCCCGACCCGACGATCTTCGAGGAGACGGAGTTCAGGGCGCAGACCGTGCTCGAGCGGCTGCAGGTCATGGCTTTCCTCAATCGGGGTCTCGAGATCCGCTTCAAAGACGAACGGCCGGGCCATCAGGCCGAAGAGACCTTTCGCTACACGGGCGGGATCGTCGACTACGTGAAGCACCTCAACACCTCCAAGGAGCCCCTTTTCCGCAAGGTGGCCTCCTTCGTCCAGGCCGAGCCTGACCAAGAGGTCGAGGTCGCCTTGCAGTGGAACACGGGCTACTACGAGAGCATCTACTCGTACGCGAACGGCATCGCGACCGGTGAAGGCGGCATGCACGAGGAGGGCTTCAAGAAAGGCCTCACGAACGTCATCAACAAGTACGCCCGGCAGCGCAGCCTTGTGAAGGAGTCTGCCGACAACCTCACCGGGGAGGACATCCGCGAGGGACTCACCGCGATCGTGTCAGTCAGATTGACGAATCCACAATTCGAGGGCCAGACGAAGGCGAAGTTGGGCAACGTCTCCATCCGATCGCTCGTCGAGAAGGCCACGAACGACAAGCTCGCCGAATGGCTGGAGGAGAACCCGAGAGAAGCCGGTCAGATCGTCCAGAAGGCACTGCTCGCGCAACGCGCCCGCGTCGCCGCGCGCCAAGCCCGGGACCTCACACGGCGTAAGAACGCCTTGGACGGAGCCGGTCTTCCGGGCAAGCTTGTCGACTGCTCGTCGCGCGACCCGCGCGAGTCCGAGCTGTTCATAGTCGAAGGACTTTCAGCGCTCGGCACCGCGCAGGACGCCCGCAACCCACGCACCCAGGCGATCTTGCCGATCCGGGGCAAGATTTTGAACGTCGAGAAGGCCCGGGTCGACAAGATGTTGAAGAACGCCGAGGTCCAGGCACTGATCCTTGCGATCGGTGCCGGGGTGGCAGACGACTTCGACCTCGCCAAGATCCGCTACCACAAAGTGATCCTGCTGGCTGACGCGGACGTCGACGGCTCACACATACGCACCTTGCTGCTGACGTTCTTCATGCGCCAGATGAAGGCTCTGATCGAGGCGGGCCATGTGTATGTCGCCCAGCCCCCGCTGTACTCGACACTGGTCGGCAACGCCAAGGTCTACCTGAAAGACGACGTCGAGCGGGCACGGTTCCTCGCCGAGCACCCGAGTCACACAAAGGAGTTCCAACGCCTGAAGGGCCTCGGTGAGATGGACTTCACCGAGCTCCGGGACACGACGATCGACCCCAGCCTCCGGTCTCTTCTGCAGGTCACGATGGAGCAGGCGTCGATCGCGGACGACATCTGTTCGATCCTCATGGGCGACGATGTGGACGTGCGCCGCAGCTACATCCAGACCCACGCAAAAGACGTCCGTTTCCTGGACATTTGATCCTCGGCCCGGCTCCGGCCGGTAGCGGTCGGCAGGGCCCGATTCTCAACACAAGCAGCGGAGGCAGTGCGGTTCATGGCACGAGGTAACGGGAACAATTCGGATGCACCCGGTGACGGCGGCGCCGTGGTCGGTGCGATCGAGCCGATCGAGATCCAAGAGGAGATGGAGCGCTCCTTTCTCGAGTACTCCATGTCGGTCATCGTGTCGAGGGCGCTCCCCGACGTCCGAGACGGCCTGAAGCCAGTTCACCGCCGGATCCTTTACGGGATGTCGGACACTGGGCTGCGTCCGGACCGACCCCATGCCAAGTGCGCCAAGGTCGTGGGCGACGTGATGGGGCGCTTCCACCCGCATGGAGACCTGGCGATCTACGACGCCCTGGCCCGCATGGCCCAGGATTTCAGCCTTCGGCATCCGCTCATCGACGGTCACGGGAACTTCGGTGCTCCGGGACCCGATGCCGGCCCCGCCGCGATGCGCTACACCGAGTGCCGGCTCGCTCCGCTCGCGCTCGCGCTGCTCGACGGCATCGACGAGGGGACTGTCGATTTCATCCCCAACTACGACGGCAACGAGGTTCAACCTGTCGTCCTGCCCGCCCGCTTCCCGAACCTCTTGGTCAACGGCTCCCAGGGCATCGCCGTCGGCATGGCGACCAACATTCCGCCCCACAACCTCGGTGAGGTCATCGACGCGACCTTGTACCTACTCGAGCACCCCGAGGCGACGCCGGACGAGCTGATGCGTTTCGTCAAGGGGCCCGACTTCCCTACCGGAGCACTTATTCTCGGGCGGGCTGGCCTGATCGACGCCTACCGAACCGGACGCGGCTCGGTCAAGCTGCGCGCGGTGGCGGAGATCACCGAGTCGCGTTCGGGCGCTGACCAGATCATCGTCACGGAGATCCCCTACCAGACCTCGGTGGCGGGCATAGAGATGAAGATCGCCGACGCCATCGACTCCGGTGAGCTGACCGGGATCAGCAGTGTGCAGAACGACTCGGCCGGACGCGTGTCACGCCTGGTCATCACCTTGAAGCGGGATACGAACGCCAACGTCGTGCTGAACAACCTCTACAAGCACACGCCGCTGCAGTCCACCTTCGGTGTGCACGTGCTGGCTCTCGTCGACGGCGTGCCGCGGCTTTTGAATCTCGCCCAGGCTCTTTCCGCCTACGTAGCGCACCAGGTGGAAGTCGTCACGCGGCGATCGCAATTCCGGCTTCGCAAAGCACAGGCGCGTGCCCATATCGTCGAAGGGCTGCTTCGTGCCATCGACATGCTCGATGCGGTGATCGCGAGAATTCGTGCCTCGGCGGACCGCCCTGAGGCGCGGACGAATCTGATGCAAGAGCCGTTCTCCTTCAGCGAGGAGCAGGCAAACCACATTCTCGACATGACCCTCGGCCGGCTGACGCGGCTCGGCCGCAGTGAGCTCGAGTCCGAGATGGCCCAGCTGAGGGAGACGATCGCGGAGCTCGAGGCGATCCTGGGCGACCCTGCCCGGCTTCGTGCCGTGATCTCCTCGGAGCTCGAGGCAGTCAAGCAGCAACACGCCGAACCACGACGGACCCGCATCGTCCACGATCCGGGCGAGCTCTTCGTGGAGGACCTCATCGAGGACGAAGAGATCGTTGTCACCCTCACCCACGCGGGCTACATAAAGGCGGTCCCAGCCGACGCCTTCCGGGCTCAGGCACGCGGTGGCCGCGGGGTGCAGGGCACCAAGCTTAAGGAGGAGGACCTCATCGACCAGGTCCTCCACACGACGGCGCATTCGCACTTGCTCCTGTTCTCCAATCGGGGGAAGGTCTACCGGCTGCGGGCGCACGAGGTGCCCGTGAAGGAGCGCAACGCCCGGGGAACGCCGATAGTCAACCTCCTCCCACTGGAGCCTGGGGAGAGCATCCAGGCCATCGTCGAGACCCGGACGTTCGATCCCGACGAGTACCTGGTCTTCGCCACGAAGAGCGGCCACGTGAAAAAGACGGCCTTCTCCGAGTACGACAAGTCGCGGCGCGAGGGCTTCATCGCCATCAACCTGAACGAAGGCGACGAGCTCGTCCGGGTCGTCCGGACAAGCGGGAACGACGACCTGCTGATGGTGTCCAAGCACGGCACGGCCATCCGCTTCGCAGAGTCCGAGGTTCGTCCCATGGGCCGCAGCACGGCCGGTGTCCGGGGGATGCGCCTACGTGCAGGCGACGAGGTCGTGTCGTGCGACGTGGCTCGCGATGGAGTGGACCTGTTGATCGTCACCGACGCCGGCTATGGCAAGCGCACCAAGCTCGACCACTTCAACTCCCAGACCCGGGGCGGTCAGGGCGTGCGGGGCATCAGGCTCACCCAGCGCCGAGGAGCCGTCGTCGCCGCCCTCATGGTGTCCCTCGAGGACGAGATCATCGTCGTCTCCTCGGCAGGCGTGATGATCCGCACCTCGGTGCGGGAGATCGCAGCTCAAGGCCGGGACGCGACAGGGGTCAGGGTTATGAACCTCGACGACGGCCAGACGGTTGCCGCGGTGACCAAGGTCCCCCAGGAGACAGAGGCCCCTGCTGACCAGCCCCGGCTTCCGATCCGTTGATCTGAGTCACGGTCGCTTCAGGGTTCGCGACGTGGTTGGTGTAGCGTGACCGTTTCGTCGGGGCTATAGCTCAGCTGGTTAGAGCGCAGCACTGATAATGCTGAGGTCCTCAGTTCGAGTCTGAGTAGCCCCACACTAAAATCGCAGGTCAGCGT